>Ga0181555_1000404_pt1 | contig 42366 bp, 42 predicted proteins | sample 011ome_15_FD_145601 | JGI IMG/M metagenome (GOLD analysis project Ga0181555, IMG submission 145601) | Coastal salt marsh microbial communities from the Groves Creek Marsh, Skidaway Island, Georgia - 011504AT metaG (spades assembly) | ecosystem: Environmental > Aquatic > Marine > Intertidal zone...
TTATGAGAATGCCGAAGCAAACGCCTTTGCAGACATCGTACTCAACTCAGCAGGCGATGCACAAGTATATGAAAAGAATTCAAATAAATTTCTTTGGAATTTACCATATAAACATTTAAAAACTTTACAAGCCTCTACTGCTGGAGTTTTTGATTATAATTTTAAATTTATTAAAGAATATGATAAAATTGCACCTTCTGACGGTAATATAAATCTTGCAGCAGAAGGAGATCATACTTTCTTTTTTGGTAATGGCCCAGTATCGAATTCCGATGTCGCTAGTCATATTAAATTAGTAGCAAGAGAATCTTTTGAACTAGACGGCACTGTGATTGAAAAAGGAGAATTTATTGATCTCACTGGTAAAGTAGTACAAGGCGAAATTAACTCTTTGACTATTAATTTAGGTAGTTTGAACGATATAGGAGGAGCTCCTTTTGCGGTTAGAGTCTATGTCAATATGCAAGTTTCTAACGATGGTCCTATCACTAAGAGCCTAGAGAAAACAAAATATGTCAAAATAGAAGCAGATACAAATGAAAACTTTGCTAATAATAGATTCTGTCTCGGTGTGCCTGACGTATTCAGAGTAACAAGAATTACAGCCACATCAAACGCAGATTATACTACTGGTGCTAGAAATGTCTCAACCTTGTTTAATGTAGACTCTGGTCAAAGGGATAATTTTTATGGATTATCTTATATCGAAAAGAAAACTAGCAGCGCAATAGACCTTACTGTTGAAAAATATCTTACAGTAGAATTTGATTACTTTGATAATGGCACAATTGACGGGCCAACTTTTGCTTGTATAGATTCATATCCTGTCGATGATACTGGTTTAACTGGAATTAGAACAGAAGAAATTCCTATATATGTGTCTAAGTCATCTGGTAAAGTATTTGATTTAAGAAATGCTATTGATTTTAGACCTTTCATGGAGGCAACAGAAACGCCTGGCTCAACAGAGGCAACAGCTCCTGTCAATCCAAGTTCTTTTGAACAAATTAAACGTCCCCCCGGAGGACTTACTAATCCTATTCCTTCGGCTACATTTACAACAGATTTAGAATTTTATTTAGCTGAAGCATATAGAGTAGTTATTACTCCTTCTGGTAAAATAGATATAGTTAAAGGTGTTGCTTCGGTTTCACCTAAACTTCCTCCTCCTCCTGAAGGATCGATGACTCTAGCCACTGGAGTATTGCCACCGTATCCGTGTCTTTCGCAAAGAGCTGCAACAAATTATGGCCGAGAAGATTTGGCCATGACAATTGTTCCTGTAAAGAACAAAAAGTATACAATGAGGGATATAGGTGCTCTTGAACAAAGAATATCAAATCTGGAATACTATACTACACTTACTTTGTTAGAAAAGGAAGCAGGAAAAGTAGTCATCCCTGACTCTGACGGTATAGACAGATATAAAAACGGTTATCTTGTTGACTCTTTTTCGAACTTTAGTGTAGTTCAGGTTAATAATCCTGACAACACATCTTCTATTGATGTTAAGAAGAGGGAGCTTCGAGCGGCCTTTAAGACTTCTCAAATAGGATTCAAACCAATAGCAACTGGAACTACTGCTGGTCAGTCTGGTTATTTCTGGCATGTTCCTTACAATGAAGCAATTTATACACAGCAAACTCAAGCTAGTTCTTATCGTAATGTGGTGGGAGAATTGTTTATAACTCCGCCTCCTGCTACAGAACAAGAAGCAGAAGAAACTGCTACAAATAATGGTGGTACAGGACAAGATCAGACAGAGACAGAACCTTCAACTAATGATACTGAAGCAAGTCAGAGAGGTACAACTCCAACTTCTCCTAGTTATCATCTTATCAGATCAAAAACAACAGTTAATGAAGGTGACACATTTACTATAACATTAGAAACAACAAATGTTCCAGAAGGTACAGTTCTACGTTATACAGTCTTTGGTGTAACTAGCGATGATTATAGTACTGTTCCTACGACAGCAGCAGATGGAACAGGAACTCTTACTGTAGATTCAACTGGTTTTGCGTACTTAAGAGTTACTATCGCAGAAGATTTGACTACTGAAGGGACTGAAACATGGGGGATTACGCTGAGTGATATAGGAATAACAGCAAGCACTTCAGTGACAATCAATGACACTTCAGTTACACCTAGTGATAACAATAATAACAATAATAATAACAATAATAATAACAATAATAAAATCGCAACTGGTCCTTGGATAGGTAGCGCAGATGTACAGCCTCCTATTTCTAATTTCATAGATACTAATTACGAGGGAGAGCCTCTTCAAAATGACAATGGAGAATATGACCATTTATTAAGAAGCAGCGGATTTAATAGTGAAGGATATTCATCTGGTTGGGAGTTGCAATGGGGTAACTGGGAATTTGCAACAGGTACGATTGGAGCTTTAGATCCAGGTGTAAACTTTGGAACTTCAGCAGATCCAGCCAATGCCATTGATCTCGGCGAAGACGGTTTATACATTCCAGAATACAATGCCACTTGGGTGAATCCAGAAGCTATAGATCCTAACTCAACTACTGTATGGGATTATCGGGAATATGATTATCTTTGGAATGGATCTAAAGAAGCACCTGTTTATGAAGACACGGCAGATCTTCGTGTTAAAACATTAGCAAGACAAGAAAATCTTCAGGTTCAATTTTGGGGGCTCAAGCCTGATACACCACACACCGTTTTTGTCAATGGTACACCATATGGATCTAATGGAGGAGCTCCTCGAGTGAGTTTTGCGAGCGGAAGATTTACTGTAGGTGTACTCTTGAATCCTGGACAATGGCCCGCTAATGAATTGATTAGGATTGAAGCCGCAAATCATAATGATCCGTCTCAAGCAGATTCTCGTGCTGTTGGATATTTTTTACCTAATCACTCAGTAAGACGAGACGTAATAACGAATTTGTCTACTAGATTTCCTAAACCGGCATACGATGTAGTATCACGACAAGTGAAAAGTAGTCGTCCCAGCTTAGAGAATGTAGTCGGAGTGAAAGGGCTTGACTTCGCAGGCTATAGACATGTTAAACTTACTAATGGTACAGAAGATCCTTGGGTATCAGTTAATCGTCTCGACGGTCAAGGCATGGTTCGTGCAAATAGGGTTCCAATTGAACAATTGGATCTTAATGATACTGTTCTCGGGGTTGAATGTGACCCTATATTCGGTGATAGTGGAGTATCTAGATCAGTTCTTCAAAGAGCCGATGGTACTAGATATGGAGTAGAAATAATAGATCCAGGGTGTGCTACATATAATGATTATATACAATCTCAGGCTACTCCTTCTATTCCTGAACAAGGGAAAGTTTATACTGAAATAGATTCAGTAAATACTGGTACAGTACAAGTTGAAACTTCACAAATACTTATTCTTGACGACTCTGGCACTGTAGATACTGAAACAGGAACAGTTCAAACTATTGACGCATCTCGTTATACTCACGGAGATGCTGATGAGTCTACTGCTGATATTAACACAAGTGCGACTTCCAGTAGTTTGGGTGAAAGTAATATAAAACTAGACTCTTCTCTTACAAATAAAGATTTAGAAAAAACGGAAGTCATTAATGCTTCTAACGCTCTTTCTGTGTCTGGTGTAGATGATATAGATTCAGCTAAATTAGCTGAAATTGTTGCTGCGCTAGACTTTGATTTTTCAACACCAGAATTATGTATAGGCGAAACGCAAGATCCGTTAGCACAGTCTTTCTTTGTTGAGGGAATGGAAGGAGGAATGTTCATTACTTCTGCTGATATATTCTTCAGAAATAAATCAGCAGAGGAAAATAATAACGGCATTACTCTACAGATCAGAGAAATGATAAACGGTGTACCAGGACCTTATATTATAGCTGAATCTCATAAAACAAGATCAGAGTGTTTGGTATCTACTGAAGATAGTTCTGGTAATGTAACATTTAACTCTACTAACTTTAAATTTGATGGTCCTGTACATCTTCAAAATAATACTGAATACTGTATGGTACTTAAGCCAGATGCAAATGATCGTGGCTATGAGGTTTGGTTAGGTAAACTAGGCGAGACTAGAAAAGGTTCAACTGAAGTTATAACAGAGCAAACACATTCAGGAATTCTATTTACATCTGCAAATAACAGAACTTGGTCTGCACATCAAGATGAAGATTTAATGTTTGTTGTAAGACGAGCTAAGTTTGAAGTTAATCAAGATTATATTATAAACACAGTAAATAAAAATATTGATTGGATTAAATTCGATGCAGATGAGTGGGATCGAACTCCTAATGCAGCACTTGGATTTGACTCTGATAACAATCCATTGACTCCTGCAAGTTATTTTCCCGCAGGCAATTTTGTACACGGATTTAAACTTACAATAACCAGCGCAGGCTCTTATGCTGAAGCCGAAGATGATGCTACTTATGATTTAGTGTTTAATGATACTGGAACTAACGGCTCTAATGCTGCAGGAACATATACTGTTTCTGGTGGGGTAGTCACTGAAGTTACTTTGACTAATCCAGGATCAGGATATACTTCAGCTCCTACAGTGAGCCTACCTTCTGGTAATCCAACAACTGCTGCAAATGTGTCAGTAACTCTCAATCGTGCAAAAGTTTCACGGTATGATAGAGGAGTTTCCAGTTATGAATTAGAAGTAAATAGTGGAAGTTTTGTAGTTGGTGATCTTGTTGGTAACGGGTTGACATCTACTAGGATTTCTGCTATCGAAGATAGAGACCTTAGTACCTATGTTGTTCAATATCACTCGATCAATCCTGACCAAATAGGAAAAATCACTCCAAAGATTGCATTGACTACTTCTGGATCTGCTTCAGCAAACACTACACTGAGCGAGGCTGTTTTGCAAGCAACTGTAGAGCTTCCTGAACTCAAAACTGTGTACAGTTATTCAAATGAAATTGCTAGAGATGGAGAAAAGACTGCTAGAATACAATTTACTCTGAGAACTCCTTCTAACAATATCAGTCCAATTATAGATTTAGCGGCCATGGATATGTTAGCAGTAGCTAACAAAATAAACTATCCTAAAGATATTGACGGAAATTCTATAGTAGAAGAAGAAGTTCGCACTGGCGGCAATGCTCAATCTAAGTATATTACAAGAAAAGTTGTTCTTGCAGAAGGACAAGATGCAGAAGACTTGAAGATATTCTTAGATAATGCTATTCCTTCTAATGCAGCGGTTGAAGTTTATGCTAAACTACAAAATGCTGAAGACGATGGCGAATTTGCAAGTGATATCTATTGGAGAAAACTAGAAGTAGAAACATCTCCGTTTATTCCGACCAGTGGTTTCGCAGAATATTCTTATAAGATTCCAGAAAAATCTACTGGCACATGGGGCGTTGATAGTGCAACTGGTATTTTCGAATATGATGTTACTAGAGTTGCCTCTATTCCAGTAGTTTCGGGTGGAACATATACCTCTGCTCCGATTATTAAGATAACTGATAATGCTGGTGTTGGATATGGAGCTTCTGCTAAAGCAATAATGAACGGTAATACAATCTCTGAGATTAGAATCACTAATCCTGGAAGATATTATTCTGCAGGCAATGTCAATGCAGAGATAGTATCAGGTACTGGTGGCGAAACAGTAGCAGGAACGCTAGGTACACCTACCACTTCAACTGTTACATATAAATCTTTCAAGCATTTTGCTATAAAGATAGTACATTTAAGTGACAATAGAGCAATTATTCCTAAGACTAAGACGCTTAGAGCATACGCACTACAGGTATAATGATGAGTATAAATAAGTTTGTACGTGTTGAAGACGATAAGACGATTGCCCGAGATACTGAATCGAAGGCAATCGTCAATATAGACAGTGCTTCATTGGCAGAATATAAAAAAATAAAGCAAAAAAGAGTTAAAAAGAATCAGAAAATTCTTGAATGTGAGAATGATATAAATACATTAAAAGATGAAGTCACAGATATAAAAGACTCGTTGAGATTAATTTTAGACAAGCTGAATTCTCGGGATTAACTAGATGGCTACAATTACATTAAGAACAGTTAAAGGAAGTCCTCTAACTAATACCGAGGTCGATGATAACTTTACTAATCTAAATACTGATAAGTATGAGTCTGGTGACAGTGTTGATGTCCACGATCTTTCAGTCTCTGGCAATACTATTTTTAGTATTGCATCTTCAATAGAAGCAGCAGGAACGACACAAGAAACTGCCACTAGCTTAACAACTAGTTACAGTATAGTAACAACTGCAACAACAAATCAAGGAGTGGTGTTGTCACTAGCAGAGACAGGCAAGAATGTCAAAATAGTAAACGCTACATCAGTAACAATCAAAGTATATCCAGCATCATCAGAAGAAATAGATTCTTTAGGAGTAAATACCGCAAAATCCCTAGCACCTGGTGCTAGTCTAGATTTAGTATGTATATCAAACTCACTTTGGAAAACATTACTATCTGTTGTTGTGTTTGACTCTTCTGGAACTCAATTAAACTAGGAACAACGAGATGAACCCAATACGAATTAAGGCATCAGCCACTCCAATTGGATCTGCAAACTTTCAAGGTTTGCAGGAAATGACAAATAACGAAATCAACCAATATCTTTCTGCGGTAATTACTCAGAAGTTTGCTGATGATACAGATGGAACTGGAACTGCGGAAATTAATGTTGATACTACAAATTCTCTTTCTGGTACTTCTATAGGATCATGGACGAATCAAATAAGAAATGATGCAATTGGAACTCATCCAACTGACGGATCTACTGTAAATACCACGTATTATTTCAAGCAAGTAACTTCTTCGGCTACTGAAAATATTACTACTAGACCTGTTGGATATGATGCTGGCATTAAAGAATTTTCAGATGCTGGTATCGATACTGACATACTTGATAATGTAATTGAAGATATGGTAATTGGATCTGGTTATACTGTTGGACAGTATCACTTATCTGCATCGGCGCCTGCAGGCGGTACTTGGACTGCTAGATATACTATTACTGATAGCACACAAGGAGGAAATAATACAGTTTATTTGTGGCAAAAAACCGCTCCTTCTTTATCCGGCAATGCAGACTTAGCATCACTCAAACTTGATGGCACAAACGTAAAGATGATGTCTGATGCAGAAATTGAACAACTTGTTCCTAATTTTAGAAACAGAATTATTTCTACTGGAATAGGTACGTATAAACTACAAACTTCAATTCCTTCTAGCGCAGGAACTTGGGTTCAGGCGGGAGATGCTCTCGTTGATACCAGACAAGAAGTTGCGTCAGAAAATTATTCTGGAACATACACTGGAAACTATACTGGAAACTATACTGGTAATTATAGTGGCAATTATAGTGGCACTTATTCTTCGTATTACACAGGTTCTTTTACTGGAAGTTATACTGGCTTTTATACTGGACCAGATACTTTTGTTAGTTCTTCGTCATCGTCCTTCTCTGGAACATATTCAGGAACATATGCAGGCTCTGGTTCTTATGCAGGAGCTTATTCCAATACTTTCGTCAACTGGAACCCGGTATATTATAGCGGATATGTAGCTGGATATTATGCAGGATTCTACACGGGATATTTTACAGGATTCTACACAGGGACAGCTAACTATACTGGTTACTATACTGGTTCATATGATAGAACATACATAGGTTATTACGAAGGAACATCACAGTACGCAGGAACTTATACTGGATATTACTCACGCAGTTTTTCTAGTAGCTTTGTTGGATCATACACTGGAGCATACACTGGAACATATTCTGGAACATATTCTGGAGACTATGCTGGTACATATGCCGGAGATACTATTCAAGCAACTACTGAAAACACATCAACAGTAAGACTTTGGTTAAGAACTGCTTAAATTGAGTTGAAATTGATACTATATAGTTATATAGTTTTTTAAATAATGGAGTTAAGATATGTCAAATCTAGAAGTTGCAGTAGACACCTCTGTACAACAAGTGTCTACATCTATTCGCAAAAAGAAATATAAAAATCCTTACTGGTCAAATAAAGATAATCGTCATCTTATTGTTACTATAGAACATGAAGACGGAACTAATTCTATGGCTTCTATTATGGATCCTGATAACACAAATAAGGACATGAAAGAAGTTTTAAATCAATTCACCGAAGAAGAGATTGATGCGAATACTAAAGAAGGCCTAGAACGCCGAAACCAGAACATAAAACTTGAAATGGAAAGAAGAGAATCTCAAGCAGCTCGGAATATGCAGGAAGCATTGTTTAACTGTAAACTTGAAGCATTTGAGGTTGAAGCTATCAAGAACTCAAAAAATACAGAACTGAAGCGTATGATTCGTAAGTCTAAGTCAATCATGGAAGTTCAAGCATACGCTACTATTTTGTTAATGAAGGAACTTGAGAATGGCAAAGAAGCAGACTAAAGGATTTGTCATTGTTGCTTCTGTCAAAAAAGGTTTTTATCGTTACGCAAAAGTACTAGCAGAATCAGTACGAGATTTTTATCCAGAAGCTAACATAACATTTTTCACATACGAAGAATGGGTTGAGCCCGAAGATTATACACTGTTTGATAACATTATAACTGAAGGCATTCCTCGGCACATCCGTGCTAAACTTTGGGCGCTTAACAAAACTCCATACGACATTACTTGTTATCTAGACGCTGACATGATGTGTGAGCATGAAGATATTCAGAATGTGTGGGACGAATTGCCTGATGATATGGATATCGTATTCACTAAGAATCGTCCATACAATGCCAAACTAACTAAGTTAGCAGAAGGCGAAGAGATGACTTGTCATTGTGGGTTCTTTATATATAGAAAGAATGAAGCAACGATGAATCTTATGGGAGCATGGTACACTGAGTTTCTAGCACAGACGGAACCAGACTACGACATGCTGCATTATCCACAAGATGCTAGAAAGTGGGACACATTTACTATGTGGAGACTTCTTACATATGGTGAAAAAGGTGTTAAGTGGGGATATATTAAAGAGCCAGATGCTCGTTGGAACTTTGTGAACGGATATCATTTTGAAGAACTTCAAGGAACTGATATTGTTTTGTATCATCACACAATTCCACCAAATAAGTTAGACTAGGAGTTTAGATAATGAAATGGATTAATATTAATAATACTGAAATATCAGAAATTTTAAACTCTTATAGTGATTGGTTTTTTGAACAAGACTTAACAGAACTAGACAAAATTGCTAACAACGAAGAAAGGCACCAAGGATACACGCTACCAAAAGCATGTGGTCTTGAGCATCTAGAAGAAATTGTCTCTAAAGATGGCAAGCATATAGGATATCCTGAGAAAACAATTTCAGTAGACATTGCTTCTGAAGGGAGAGTGCCTCCAGAACACAAGAAAAAATGCAGAGACATGGCGACTACACTGTGTTCTTATCTAGGTGCTAGAAATCAAGCTGTCAATGTGTATTATCCAGCAACAGGTTTCATGGGATGGCATAACAACTGGAATGCATCGGGATACAATATTCTTCTATCTTATTCAAAAGAAGGAAATGGATTCTTTCGTTACAGAGATCCTATAACACACGAAGTTGTGAATATGCAAGATAGACCAGGCTGGACATGCAAGGTAGGATATTTTGGTAAAGGCAGAGAGCCTGACAAAGTGTTTTATCACTGTGCAGGCTCACATGAACAAAGAATTTCTCTAGGCTTTGTCATACCACATTTAGAAATGTGGCGTGACATGATTGAAGACATTTCAGGCGAAGACGCTACTTCTTACCAATAGCCATAAATCGATCAAAGAAAACTTTACCTTCCCAGTTATAATAAAACTGCTCTATTTGTCCTGTGTAGAGTGGTTTTGTTATGCCTGTGTTTTCTAGATGCTCATCTATGTTAGACACACAGTTGATGCCATACATTTCCTGAATTACGTTACTAGACTGTAGAGCAAACATACAATCAGGATTCTTTGTTGTTAGTTCTTTGAGAGGATACATCTGTTCACAACCTAAAGAAATAACAATATCAGTATCAAGCGCATTGATATCATGAAACGCAAATGGAATATCTAAACAGAGATGATTGATATCCATTCCTTGATCTGTGTAATACTTGTTAAAAACTTTAGACAATTCTAGTGCTTCGTTATCAATATCAATCAAATCCATGTGCTTTACTTTGATATTCTCACAGATTAGAGGTACAAGAGGAAAGCCCAGCCAAGAATTTAATACAATAATATTATATGCTTTCTGTTCAGATGGAGGAATCCCATCATTTTCAGCTTGTATTATTTTTACTAGATTTTCCATCATCCAAACAGCAGCATCCATAGTGTTTGGGTTCATAGACTTTCTAAAGTCATCATGTTTGTGAGGCATTTCGTGCTCAATCTTGTCAAGCGCCATGCCCCAATATCTGAAACTAGTCAGAAAATTCAATTTTAACATCTTGTGGTCTCTCCATCGAATCGTATAAACATATAAAAGGTGTCTCTCTGTATTCAAATTCTTTCACATCATTTGGGTATTGATACCCGTAGTTATAACTGTATACCCAACCACTAGGAAAGTGTCCTATATGATCGTGACTAAACTTGTTATAAAATAAATTATCTAGTCCTCTAAAATAGAAAAACATTTGACTAGGATAGTCTCTAATCATCTTATTGAATCTTTTCATTTCTTCTGATTCAATTAGACTATCGTTCCATCTTAACACACTAGAATTTAAATCAGTATACTTGTGTGGTACATGCTCAGTATCTTTTTTCATTTTTTCTAGATTGTGCCACTCAGTCTTTACAAATAATAATTTGTTCTTGCACGGATGCTGTATAAAGTAGTCTATGTTTCTCTGAAGACCTATATCTAAATCCAAAAATAACTTTTCGCCTTTTTGTGTGACAACATTACTATCAAACAAATAAAGTTTGTTCCACCACTTTTCATAGTAGTTATCTTCTGGCAAAGCTATGACATTGATAGTTTTGAAAAGTCCATCACTATCTTCAGTGAGGCAATAAAATTCAAAATCTTCTTCAACATTTTCTAAACAATGTTTGTATATCTCATTCACATGAGATGAAGAGTACTTTGTTCCCCATTTAACTGTATAGATGTGTATCATTGCCAATGCGCTAATAAGTCAGGATCTGCTAAGTCATCTTGTTTAGTGCTGCCACGACTTTTATCTTCAAATGGCAGCAAGTCAATGTTGAATACACAAAGAATAGCACCTGGGCGATAAGTATCTACTCTCAGATCATCTTCGTCCCAAGATCGGCCACGATTGTATGAGTATGCCATCCAACTTGGGAAATGTCCCCATAGCTTTTCTTTACTAAAATCACCCCATCGCCAACTGTGATAGTTGTCAGTACCGTCAGTGAATGTGAACCATATTTGTTCTTGATGCTTCAACACATCTTTCCAAATAACTTCACATTGATCGTCACTCCACACTTGACAGCTACCGTTAGTATAAGCACCATGAGCAAGTTTAAACTGTCGGGTGTTCATCGGACGAGGATCTTGCCACCAACTGCGAAGTTTAGTAGGACGATCTAAGTCGTATGTAATGATAGGCCCCATATCGTTTTGGATAATAACATCCAAATCCAAAAAGACGAAACGACCAGTAGGTTTATCTTCAGCAAAATTATGTGTGTTGAAGACAAATGTTTTAGGGCGATCCCAGCACCTAGCCATACCGTATTTAAAATTATCACTACCAAACCAATACTTAGGGTGAATGCTGTCAATGTCAGGGAAGTCAATTACTTTAATCTCCTCGTCTAGACCTTCAGGATGCTCAGTATAGCAATAGAAGTGAAAGTCAAACTTTTCAGGATCAGTATGACGCTTTGCCATATTCTTTAGTTTGTTCACAAAGTGAGGACCATACTTAGTTCCCCATTTGCAGCAGATGTAGTTTACTCGCATTTCCATAACCTCAATAAATCTTTATCTTTCAAGTCTTCAAGTTTTATCTGTGTTTTAGCTCTAGGATCAGGCGTTAGGTCTGTATTGAATACGCACAATTTAGCATCGGGTCTGTATTTAAATAGCTCTAAATCATCTGGATAACTCATGCCTCTATTGTATGAGTATACCCAATCAAAAGGAATGTTTGACCAGAAATCTCTGCGTCTCCAATAGTGATAGTTATCAGAACCTTTATAGAATGTCTTGAAAACCATTTCATCTTCAAACAAGACTTCATGGTATATTCTCGCACACTGATCTTCTTTCCAAAGCATCATACTTGAGTTATAGAAAGTCCCTCTCATATCAATAAACAGTCTTTCGTGTTTCTGTTTAGGATCTTGCCATGTTGAATATACTATTCTTGGCTTTTCTGCAAGACCATCAATTTCGTCTATGTTGTTTTGAATGATAACATCTAAATCAAAGTAACACCACTTGCCTTCATATCCTAACCATTTGTGTGAATTGAATACAATAAACTTTGAACGATCCCAACAATATCCTTCTTTGCCAAACCAATGATCTGGATGTAGAACACCGTCATCAGGAATAGGATGCGTGTCACATTCTAGGCCTTCAGTGTCGTCCGTGTAGCAAGTAAATGTAAAAGGCTTCGTATAGTTCTTCTCAACCATACGAAAGAGATTATTTACATAATCAGGAGTGTATTTGTCACCCCATTTTATGCATACAAAGTTCATCATATTCTTTCTCAATGTCGGGAAAGTCTGCTTGCCCGTTTAATAATGCTATCGTATATTCAGGCTTGTAAGTTCCGCCTGAGAATTTGTAAGAGTAAATCTCGTTTTCTGGGAAATGCTCGAAAGTAAAGTTTTCATGGTACAAGAATCTATCGTCACCTGCGTATTTAACCATGTAATAATCTTTGTTTTCTTCCCAATACTTATATATATGCGTTGCGTCTTCCCACAACATTACACTAGAATTGAAGTTACTTAGGTAATTAAACGACCACCTAGCGTCTTTATGATAAGGAAAGTTTTTATCTTTCCAATAAGTATAACAAACGATAGGAGTATTGTCAAGCATATCAAACAAATGATCTACATCATGCTGTATTCTAACATCTAGGTCTAGATATAGAATCTTTCCAAAGGTATTTAATTTAAATAATTTTACCTTTTCCCAGTGTCCTTCTATCTCTTCATCAATAGGAATTGTATAAATATCAGGATGAAGACCTTCTATGTCATCTGTAACGCAGACGTAGTTATATTTGTTATTGGTAGCCTCAACAATACGATTAACGTCATTCGCCGTATACTTGTCACCGTACTTTAATGTTAAAATTGTCTTCATAGTAAGATTTATTTTCTTATAAATAAAAGAGTGAACACATAGGATAATCAAATGGCTGGAATACAAAATTTAGTTATAGATCAGGGAACTACGTTTGATCTTACTATTAATGTAACCTTAGACGATGGGTCACCGACCGATCTCACTGATTATACTATTTCTTCTCAGATTCGTAAAAGTTATTATACTAGTACTTATACAGCCTTTACAACAAGTAAAGTAGACTTGACCGGCGAAATTACGCTTTCTTTAACACCTACGCAAACATCTGCGTTGAAAGCAGGTAGATATGTTTATGATGTTGAGATGGCTTCACCTGATGAAACTGTAAGAGTAATGGAAGGCATAATAACTGTAACCCCAGAGGTAACACGATAATGGCAATCAAAGTTTCGGTCCCGTCTAGCAACCCAAGAATTGTTTCAACGGTTGCTACAGGATCAAAAAGAGTAACCTCAGCCAAAGTAGAACAATTAGCTAATGTGGACTCTACTACGTTGGAAGATGGTTATACACTAGTGTATGACGAGGCATCCGGAAAGTGGGTAGCTCAAGCGATTAGTTCTTCGCTTCAGCTAGAAAACTTAGACGGTGGTACTTATTAAAAAAATATATTATAAAAAAAAGAAGTACTTCAATTAATAAAGGAGAAACGCCAACATGGCAACTGTAATTCAGATTAAACGCTCAACGGCAGCAACTGCCCCTACTACGAGTGCATTGCAAGAAGCGGAAATGGCTTATGCACAAGACAAAGCCAACGACGGTGCAAGTGCGATTCTATACATCGAATCCGTCAATAACGACAACTCTGCTGCTATTCACAAGGTTGGTGGTAAGTACTACACTGACTTAGTAGATGGCGCAACTTCAGCCAAAACTAACAACGCTATTGTTAAGCGTGACGGTTCTGGCGCAATCTCTGCTGATGTTACTGGTAACGTAACTGGTGATCTCACTGGTAACGCCGATACTGCATCTGCATGGGCAACTGCTCGTACAATCACACTTGCTGGTGACCTTTCTGGTTCTGTAAGCATCGATGGTTCAGGCGATGTTACACTTACTGGTACTGTATCAGGCGCAGACGCAACTACTTTGACCGGTGATGTGTTCGCAGCAGATGGTACTTCTAAAGTACTTGAAAACGGCACTGACGGCACTGACGCTACTTTCACTGGTGACGTAACTGGTGACCTCACTGGTGACGTAACTGGCGATCTCACTGGTAATGTTACTGGTGACGTAACTGGCGATCTCACTGGTAATGTTACTGGTAACGTAACTGGCGATGTGACTGGTAACGCTGATACTGCAACTGCTCTTGAAACTGCCCGCACTATTGGTGGTGTTTCATTCGACGGTTCTGCAAACATCGATCTTCCTGGTGTAAACACTACTGGTAACCAAGACACTTCAGGCAACGCTGCTACTGCATCTGCGCTTGAAACTGCTCGCAACATCAGCACTTCAGGTGACGCAACTGGTACTGTAAGTTTTGACGGTTCTGCTGATGCAGACATCACTCTTACACTTGCTAACTCAGGTGTTACTGCTGCAACATACGGTTCGACTACTGCTGTTCCACAGATTACTGTTGACGCAAAAGGTCGTGTAACTTCCGTATCTGAGCAAGCAATTGCTACTTCATTCGACATTACTGACGGTACAACTACTGATACTGTTGCTGGTGGCGAAACTCTTACTTTCGAAGGCACAACTAACGAAACTGATGTTGTTGTTTCTGCTAACAAAGTAACTATTGGTCTCGTAGACAACCCAACTATTGGTGGTAACCTCACTGTTTCTGGTAACTTGACTGTTTCTGGTACAACTACTCAGGTTAACACTACTAACATGGCAGTCACAGATTCACTCGTAGCCTACGCTACTGGTAACTCTTCAGACGCAGTTGACATTGGTTTCTTCGGTAAGTTCAACGACGGTGCTGCTAAGACTACTGGTCTCTTCCGTGATGCGAATGACGGCAAGTTTAACTTGTTTACATCACAAGAAGACATTACTGGCAACACTATTGACAAGACTGCAACTGGCTATACCGTTGCGACATTGGTTGCTAACCTCGAAGGTAACGTAACTGGTAATGTTACAGGCAACGTAACTGGTAACGTAACTGGCGATGTAACTGGTGATCTCACTGGTAACGTAACTGGTAACGTAACTGGTAACCTCACAGGTGACGTAACTGGTTCACTCTCAGGCGGTACTGTTTCAGGTCTTTCTGCTGCAATCGCAGTAGCAGACGGTGGTACTGGCGCAGGCACATTCACTAGCAACGGTATCGTTTACGGTAACGGAACTGGTGCATTGCAAGCAACTGGTGCAGGTACTGACGGTTATATCCTCTACTCAAACGGTGGTACTCCAGATTGGACTAACACTCTTGATGGCGGTTCATACTAAATAGTAGTAGTAATAGAGAGGGGAGGAAACTCCCCTCTTTTACTTAACATAACAAAGGTGAAAATATAATGGAAAACGAAAACTTGATTAATGCTTATATTGCAAATCTTGCAAAGAGCGTGAATGATTTAACACTTGAAAATCTTCTTTTGAAATCAAAGCAACAAAATACTGTTACTGAAACGGCAGAGATACAAGAAAAAGTAAGAAATCAGGCTCAAGAGATTGAAGAGCTAAAGGACACTGAAGAGAAATTGAGGAATGAAAACTTCGATCTTCAGCGAAAAGCTAAGGATGATGCAGATTTCATTTCAAGACTAGAAGGTGGTATTGAACAAGCTAATGGAATTATAGCGCAATTTGAAACAGAAAAGGATGCGGCATTAGCTAAAGTTGCAAGACTTGAGAAAGAAGCCAAGCAACAAGTAGTAAAAGCACCTACTGATACTAAAAAATTAGAAGAAGAAAAAGCTACATTATTCAATCAAAATGTTAAGTTACTAAAAGATTTAGATTATGCCGAGAATAAAATTAAAGAGCTTAAAGAAAAGCTCAGAAATAATACAAAAGAGGAATCGGTAAATGGCAACAATAATCAAGCCGAAACGGTCGGAAACACAGGGCTCGATACCGAGTTCAGGTGATCTAGCTGTAGGCGAAATTGCAGTCAACCCAACTGACAAGAAAATTTATGTAAAGAAGTCTGACGGTACCGTTGTAGATATGAATCCAGGGGTAACTGCTTCGGATACAGATTCAACACAAGCAGTATCTAAGTTTACATTTGCAGATACAGAAACAGGAAACATGTTTGTTGATTTTGATTCTGAAGCTGGTACAGCAATTGTTAAAGTAGCAATTAATGCTGACCAAGACTACGGTCTAATCACACAGACGGTAGCTGATTATAACTCAATCGATTACGGGAGTCTCTAACAATGGCTAGTAGAATTAGATTTAGAAGAGGCACTACTACCGAACATGCATCGTTCACTGGTGCTGAGGGCGAGATTACTGTAAACACAACAAAAGATACCATTGTATTACATGATGGAAGTACAGCAGGTGGTTTCGAAATGTTGCGTTCTGACTTAAACAACCTGGATAGTGGAACAGCTATTCCTGCGGCAAACATAACCGATATTGACTGCGGCACTTATAGCTAGGAGAATAGAAAATGCCAACAATACTACAATTAAGAAGAGGCACTACTACCGAACATGCATCGTTCACTGGTGCTGAAGGAGAAGTTACTGTCAATACTACTAAGGATGCTCTAGTAGTTCACGATGGTTCAACACAGGGCGGCTTTGAAATGGCCCTTGCAGATTTGTCTAACACCAATGCTGCTATTGGACAGGCAGTTGCTACTAGTGACAGTCCTACTTTTGCAGGATTGACACTCACGGGAAACCAAGAAATCACAGGTAACATTGTACCCAGTGCAGACGTTACTTATGATTTAGGTTCTTCTACAAAACAGTGGCGGGATATTTATGTAGGTCCTGGTTCGTTATATGTTAACGGACAACAAGTGGTATCTGATAACTCAGGTACAATTACAATTTCTGCTGATGCTAACCAAGACGTAGCTGTACAGACTAGTGGTTCGGGTGATATTTCTCTTGATCCTACAGGTTCTGGTATTGTTCAGGTTAAATCTGCATTCCAAATTGAAGATGGTAATAACATTACTAACTCAGCAGGCAATCCTGTAGCTTTTAGTGGTGGTATTAAAGCAGATAGTGTAACACCTAACTCAGCTGATACTAGTTTAACACTTTCAGGGGCTGGTACTGGTACTGTAGCAATTGCTGACAATACAGCAATCACAGGCACACTGTCTACTACCGGTAATGCAGACATTGGTGGTGACTTAACAATCACTGGTAATCTGCAGGTTGATGGTACTACAACTACTATTAACTCTACTTCACTTTCAGTAGATGACCTTAACATCACAGTAGCTTCAGGTGCAGCAAACGCAGCAGCAGCTAACGGTGCAGGTATTACAGTAGACGGAGCATCAGCTACGATTAACTATGCCTCTGCTGGTGATAAGTGGACCATGAACAAACCTTTAGACATGGGTGCCAATTCTATCACTACTTCAGGTGGTGTTACTGCTGATGTAACTGGTAACTTGACAGGTACAGCTTCTAATGCTTCAACAGCAGTTACACTTACTGGATTAAACGCAACTATTGCTGAATTGAATTATGTTGATGGTGTTACTAGCAACATTCAAACTCAAATCGACAACAATCGAATAGATGTTTATAATTCAGCTGGTACATTGTTGAACTAAGGTAGTGAATTATGGCTATAGTATATCAAGTAAAACGAAGTGAGACTAGCTCATCTACTCCAGGATCAGGAGATCTTGCGGTAGGTGAGCTGGCATTAAATTTAACTGACGCTAAAATATTTTCTAAAAAATCTGATGGAACTATAGTTTCTTTTAATACTACCACAGAAACCCCTGTGTTTTTTGCGGATGAAGTTGATTTAGGAAATCTTACTACTGCTACAAATACTTATGATATGTCTAGCCTCGATGGCGGTTCACCAGCTTCAGGTGGCGGCATTGCTTTTACTGATTTAAGTGTAACAACTAACTCAGCAGGCACTGCAGCACTATCATACAATAATTCTACTGGAGTATTTACTTATACTCCTCCTGACTTATCAAGTTATCTAACAAGTTATACAGTAACAGAATCAGATGTAACAACACATCAAGAAGCCCTGTCTATCACAGAAAGTCAAATTAGTGACTTACAGACTTATTTAACAAGCGAAACATTTACTAGTTTAGTTCAAGATACTACACCACAGCTTGGCGGCGATCTTGATCTTAACTCAAATGATATTACAGGTACCGGTGACATTAATATCACTGGTGACATTACAGGTGTTGATTTATTAAGAATCAATGAAACCGGCACTGGCTTAAGAATGACCAATGTGGGTGCGTTTGATAACAGTAGTGGCAACTTTAGAATATTTTCAAATGGTGATTTGATACTTTCTACTAATGGCGATAGCGGCACAGCAGTTACATTTGATCAAACAACCAAAGATGCTACATTTTCTGGCGCAATTACAACATCAGGTAATATAGAGATAGATGGTATCTTAACTCAAGGTACTGATTCATATTACACACATCAATATGTCCTTCATGGCACAACCACAGATGCAACTGAAACAGAAATTCTCACAACAGCATCTACAAGAATTCCAGTAGCTACAGATACTACAATTTTTTATGAAGTGTCTATTGTAGCACGAAGAACAGATGCTACAGGCGAAAGTGCCTCTTGGCATCTAAAAGGTTGCGCTGATAATTTTAGCGGAACCGTAGCTGATGTAGGTAGTGTATACGAAATCGCAGTAGCACAAGACGATGTTGCGCTGTCAGTCGATGTTCGAGCTGACGATACAAATAATGCGATTAATGTTTTTGTAACTGGAGCAACAAGTAAAACGATACGATGGACAGCAATAGTTAAGACGACAGAGGTTGCTCAATAATGGCTCGTAGACTTAGAAGTTTTTTCTTTGACAATAAAAACGGTAAACTTTTTACTGGTGTTAATTACACTCTAAAAGATATTGAAACTCAAGTAGAAGGTACTGAGGCTATTGACGGAACTAAAGTATCAGACTTTGCTAGATCCGCAATACAAACTGGCGCTCAACCCTTCTTAGATAATGACACAAGTTTTTTAACAGCAGCAGCTACAGATAACAGAATTAATGAGGTAGTTAATACAGTAATTGATTCGGCTCCTGGCGCACTCGACACACTCAATGAATTGGCAGAAGCACTTGGCGATGATGCTAACTTCTCAACAACTATTACGAATAGCATTGCTACTAAATGGACTCAAGACAATACAAAGATTAGCAATTGGGATACTGCATACGGATGGGGCGACCATTCAACAGCAGGATATTTGACCTCAATCGCAGCAAATACAGTAGGAATTACTGAGTTAAATGTTACAGACGGCTCTAACGGTCAAGTACTAACAACTGATGGCTCTGGTACGCTATCCTTTGCTGATGCTGCTAGTGGCGAGTCATTTGCAGCATCTCTATTTCATACACTTGATAATCCTAATGCTTATGATACAGGTGTTAATGATAATTTTGGTGAGTCAGTAGCAATATCAGGCAAATATGCAATTGTTGGTGTTCGTTATGAAGACGATGCTGGCGGTCTTTCTTCTGGTAAAGCATATATCTTTGATGTGACAACAGGTTCATTGGTTCACACATTAGATAATCCTAATGCTTATAATACAAGTGCTCAGGATAAATTTGGTACCTCAGTAGCAATATCAGGTAACTATGCAATTATTGGTGCATCTTTAGAAGATGATGGAGGTGGCACTCAGTCGGGTAAAGCATACATCTACAATGTCACTACAGGTGCTTTAGTTCATACATTAGATAATCCAAATGCTTATAGTACAAGTGCTGGTGATTACTTTGGTGAGTCAGTAGCAATATCTGGTAATTACGCCATTGTGGGCGCTATATTCGAGGATGATGCTAGTGGCAGTTCTTCTGGTAAAGCATATATCTTCAATGTAACTACTGGTGCATTACTTCATACGCTTGATAATCCTAATGCTTATGATACAGGTCTTGAGGATAAATTTGGCGGCTCAGTAGCAATATCAGGTAACTATGCTATTGTTGGCGCTTGGAGTGAAGATGATGCTGGCGGTTCTTCTGCAGGTAAAGCATACATCTACAATGTAACAACAGGTACACTACTTCATACGCTCGATAATCCAAATGCTTATGGTACAAGTGCGAATGATTACTTTGGTAACTCAGTAGCAATATCTGGTAACTATGCTATTTTTGGCGCACCTTATGAAGAGGGTTCTGATGGCGGTTCTTCTGCAGGTAAAGCATACATCTACAATGTATCAACAGGTGAATTAGTTCATACGCTCGATAACCCTAGACTTTATGCTTATGAGGACCAGTTTGGCTACGCAGTATCAATATCTGGTAACTATGCTATTGTTGGTGCATATGCGCTAGGTTATACTTATGGAGGTATAGCACACATCTTCAATGTCACTACAGGTGAATTAGTTGCTACGCTCGATAATCCTAATCCTTATGGTACAACTGGAAATGATTACTTTGGTTATTCAGTGTCAATATCTGGTAACTATGCTATCGTTAGTGCTCACGGTGAAGAGGCTGATGATGGCACTAACGCCGCTGGCAGGACATATATCTATCAATTATCTACTCCAGGATACGCTCCAAACGCTGATGAATTCACTTATTCACTAGCTGCCGCAGCTTCTGGTGGTGGTGGGATCTCTGAGCTTTCAGAAGATACATCACCTGAACTTGGTGCCAATTTAGATACAAACGGTCATTCTATTGGAACAGGATACGCCAATCTTAGCTTCTATGAAGACAATGCACCTGGACTTATATCAGGTCGAGTTATTTACGCCAACGCTTACAATAAATTAGTCTTATCAAGAGGTGAATTAATATTTACAAATAGTGGTGATAGCCCTGTAACAATTACTACTCCCTCTAGTGTAGGGTCTGGTTATACACTAACACTACCTACTAGTGCCGGCGCTAATGGTCAAGTTCTAACTACAGACGGTTCTGGTAACCTTTCATTCGCTGATGCTTCTGGTGGTATCTCGAATCTTGTAGAAGATACAACTCCTCAGTTGGGCGGCAACTTAGACTTACAGAGTAACATGATCTTTGGTGGGCAGAATGGAAGTGGGGCTATTTCATACGCCAGTATTACAGGTATGTATAACGGCAGTAACGGTTCTGCTGGTGATGTATATATTCGTGGTGCTCGTGGAGGCTCCAATACTGACGGTACTGTTTATATTCAAGGCAATGCGACTGATGTAAGTGGTGGGTCAGGGAATGTATACGTAGGTAACCCCTCTTCAGATACTGTTAGAATTCAAAACTTAATCTACCCATCATCAGACGGCACTAATGGTCAAGTATTAACTACTAATGGTTCTGGTACTTTATCGTTTGCTTCTATTTCTGCTGGATCTAATAATATAGGATATCTTAATATTCCAGCAGTAGGCACAAAAACCTCTTCATATACACTTAGTACAAATGATGTGGGGAAATATGTTCAGATAGGATCAGGCGGTAGTATTGTTGTGCCTAACAGCACATTTTCTGAAGGCGATGTTGTTTCTATTTTTAATAATACTACAGGCGATAGAACAATTACTCTTTCTATATCTACTGCATATATAGGCGGGACAAATACAAACGTATCATCTGTTACTTTAGCAACTCGAGGAATAGCTACTATATTTTTTATCTCTAGTACACTTTGTGTCATTAACGGAAATGTGTCATAATGGCAGGCATTCAGAATTTTCTTATATCTAATGTGCCGCCTTCAGAATCAGCACCAGCACTTTATGATTTTTCTTTTTTTGATTTTAGTTCAGCAAATACAGTAGGTAGAACTGGCCCAAGTCTTAGTACTCTAAAATCTTTTTATAACACTTCAACAAATCCTTGGTTAAATAATACTAGTTTTTATAATGCAGTTAATGGTATTCAATATTGGACTGTTCCGCAAACTGCTACATATAAAATAAGAGTAGCGGGAGCAAGTGGAACAAATACAGCCGGCTCAGGATATACTGGAGCAGGAGCTATAATGCAGGCAAATTTTATTTTAGAAGCGGGAACTATTCTTTTTATATTAGTGGGCCAACAGTCATATTACAATGGTATAAGACCTTGGCAAGGAGGCGGCGGAGGAACTTTCGTTGCCACTGGAAACTCAGTAGCTACTTCTGATCCTTTGATTGTTGCTGGAGGAGGAGGTACAATTAGATCTACTACAACCTATAATCAAAATCTTAGAGCAAATACTGGCACCAGCGGTAAAAATGGATCAGGATCAAACGGAGGCACTGGCGGGTATGCTGCTAGTGGTGGCGGACATAATGCAGACAGCAGTGGCGGCGGCGCCGCAGGATTTTACACCGACGGCAATAGTAAAGGAGATCTACGTCGGCCAGTATTTGTGTCAGGATATAATTATTTCTTAGGAGCGCAATCTTTTAGAAATGGAGGAGAGGGAGGACACTTTGATACCACCTATGATACCTCACAACCATCTTCACGATCAGGATTGCACGGTGGGTTTGGCTGTGGCGGACCAGGCGGTTGGGGCGGTTCGGGCGGTGGAGGCGGCTATTCTGGTGGTGGTAACTGTAACAACAGCAACTATTCCGGTGGTGGAGGAAGTTTTATAGCTTCTGCGGCATCTAATGCTTGGACTAGTGATGGCTCTTTTTACGCACCAAGTTCTGTAACCGCTCCTTATCCTGGAAGCGTGGGAAATTTAAATGCATTCAATTACAAACCCTCTAATGGATACTGTACAATAACAAAATTGTAAGGAGAATTTATGGATATCATAACAGAAACATACGACTATATAATAAATAATATTGAAGAAGATAGTCCAGAAACTTTTATTATGAATTATTTAAATGAATGCTCTCTAACAGAACAGGAAAAAACAGAAGTATTAAATTTACTTGCTGCTGACTATAGTATTTAATATTATAAATAAAAGAAACACCGAAGGAACGCACGAATGGCATTATCAACTAGACAAGAGCTAATAGACTACTGTTTGCGTAGGCTTGGCTTTCCTGTCATCGAGATTAATGTTGATGAAGATCAGGTCAACGACCGCATCGATGATGCCATTCAACTTTGGCAAGAGTATCATTTTGATGGCGTAGAGCGAACTTATGTTCAGCATAAGATCACTGGCTCTACTCTCAATCTCACTACTCCTGCTGGTGGTAACTTTCTAAATAACGACAGAGTTACTGGCTCAACTTCAGGTGCTAGTACAGTAGTAAGGAGTGGGTCGGGCACAACTCTAACTGTTGAAGATACTGCTGGCGTATTTGTAGCAGGAGAAACAATCACAGGTTCTATTTCTGGTACCATAGCATCCCTTGACTCTACTACACCGTATGTCGCAGGTGATATGGATAACAAGTATATTCCTATCAGTAACGGCATTACAGGTGTTATCAGACTATTCAACTTTGGTGGTGCTGCAACTTCAAACACTAAAGACGGCAATTTATTCGACATACAGTATCAGTTTAGACAAAACGATTTGTACAATCTGATGGGCGCTGACATGATTTACTACAGCATGGTTCAGTCTCATCTTCAAACACTCGATGAACTTCTTATCAGTGACAGACAGATTCGTTTTAACAGAAAGACTGATAGACTATATATCGACACAGATTGGGACAAGACATTTGATCCTGGTGACTATGTAGTTGCTGAAGCTTACGCAATTCTTGATCCAGAAGAATACACAGAAGTCTATGACGATATGTGGTTAAAAAAATACGCTACTGCTCTTATCAAAAGACAGTGGGGCGAGAACATGAAGAAGTTTGGTGGAATTCAAATGCCAGGCGGTGTTACGCTCAACGGCGACAAAATTTTCGAAGAGGCTATTACAGAGATTAATGCTATAGAAGACGAGATGCAATCTCGCTACGAATTACCTCCTTCGTTCTATGTAGGATAAGATCATGCCTACAAACTTTTACTTTCAAAGTGGACTGACAAGCGGAACTACCAATGAACAGCGTCTCATCGAAGACCTTATCATTGAGAGCTTAAAAATCTACGGCCAAGATATCTACTATCTTCCACGAACACAAGTAGCAACTGATGATATCTTTGACGAAGATACTTTGTCTCAGTTCAATCAAGCGTATCCTCTAGAAATGTATATTCAGAATGTCGATGGCTTCGAAGGCCAAGGCGAACTGTTTACAAAATTTGGTATTGAGATACGAGACCAAGCTACGTTTGTTCTATCTAAAAGAAGATGGGAGCAAATGGTACAAACTTCTGGTGGAGAATTCTCTCTAGAAGCAAGACCATCAGAGGGCGATTTACTATTCTTTCCTCTCACTGGCTCTATGCTTGAAATCAAAATGGTAGAGTTTCAAAATCCTTTCTATCAGTTAAGCAAGATCAATGTATTCAATCTACAGTGCGAAACCTTTGAGTATTCTTCTGAGATTATTAACACTGGCGTTGCTGTTATAGATAACATATACGCAGAACAAAACATCGATATGTTCTTGTATCAATTCTTGTTGGAAGACGGTACACTTCTGCTACAAGAAGATGGCACTTCTATTATTCTAGAAGACTATGCGCTTACTAAGTCTACAGAAAGAACTGATAATACTGATTTCATTTTAGAAAATGAGGCTGATGATATTCTAGATTTCTCTGAAGTCAATCCGTTTGGAGAAATAGGTTAATGTTTAAAAATACTCAATTCTATCACGAACATATTCGCAAAGCGATTGTTGCTTTCGGAATGATATTTAATAACATTCGTGTAGAAAGAAGAACAACTGAAGGGGAAATCGCACAAGTTATGCGAGTGCCTCTTGCGTATTCAACAAAGCAAAAGTTTCTCTCTCGTATCGCTTTGATACCTGACGCAGAGTCTCGTGGCGAAGTGGCAATTGTTTTGCCTCGTATGGGCTTTGAGATACAACAACTAACATATGATCCTAGCCGAAAAGTTTCACCTATTCAAAGAAACAAAGCAGTAGGAGAGGGCGATGATACGACTACTGTAAGGTCTTCTTATGTAGCAACGCCTTACAACATGTCTCTTGCTCTTTATGTGTTTGCAAAAAATCAAGAAGACGGACTCAGAATTGTAGAACAGATACTACCTTTTTTCAATCCTGATTTTAACATTACTGTCAACGAGATGCCAACGCTTGGTATTAAACGAGACATAAAAATTACACTCGATAACATAGACTATGATGATACCTATGAAGGCGAGCTTGCTGACAGACAAAGTATTATCTGGACCTTTAACTTTACAATGAGATTAAACTTCTACGGTCCTGTTGACAATGTAGGAGTAATTAAAGAATCTATTGCTAAATTGTACGAAAAAGATGACTTCTTAAATGTAAGAGTTAAGAGTACAGCAACAATAGGAAATGATGGTGTTATAGATAAAACATTAACGCCAGCAGATGAATATGAATATATAACTTCAATCTTAGAAAGTTTTGGTGATGAAATTGAATAATCCATTTGAAGAGTTAGACGCTACGTTTAACACAAAAGACAAGACAAAGGCTCTTGAGAGCAATCTAAAACAAACACGAGAAGAGAATAATCTTCCTGTGCCTCCTGCAAACGCAGAACAAGACTTAGAAGATGACTTTCAAGAAGCAAGAGATATTTTGAAAAGAACTGCTGAATATAGCGAAGAAGCTATCAAAGGCATGCTTCACATTGCAAGAAACAGTGACCAGCCTAGAGCATATGAAGTAGCAGGTCAGCTTATCAAAGCGTTACAAGATAATGCGAATGCTATGATGGACGTACAAGACAAAGCAAAGAAAGTCAAAGGCGAAGAAGTCAAAGCTAAAAACAATGCAGTAACAAATAATAATTTGTTTGTTGGCAGTACAAAAGATTTGCTACGAGCATTAAAAGATGAGCAAGTAATAGAGCATGAGTGAAGAAACTTCCTATCACGGAAATCCTAACTTAAAATCTATTGGACATAAACACGATTTTACTCAAGAACAAATCAAAGAGTATCTAAAGTGTCAATCAGATCCAATTTATTTTATTGAGAACTATTGTCATATTGTGACACTAGATAATGGTCTACAACTATTTAAACTGTATGATTGTCAGAAGAAAAAAGTTGAAATCATAGTCAACGAACGAAAAGTTATTCTGATGGAAGGCAGACAGCAAGGTAAGACTGTTACTGCTGCTGCTTGTATTCTTCACTACACGATATTTAATGCTGATAAAACTGTTGCTATCATGGCAAACAAAACAGCATCAGCAAGAGAAGTACTTCTTCGTTATCAAACTATGTATGAGAACTTGCCTATATGGATGCAGCAAGGCGTAAAGACATGGAACAAAGGTGACGTTGAGTTAGAGAATAACTGTAGAGTATTTACAGCAGCGACAACGACATCTGGTATTCGTGGTAAGTCTGTAAACTGGCTATACATTGACGAAGCGGCAATTATTCCAAACAATGTTGCTGACGAATTCTTCGCATCTGTATATCCTACAATTTCTGCTGGTGAAACTACAAAGATTCTGCTCACTTCTACTCCTCTTGGTTATAATCACTTCTGGAAGTTCTGGAATGAAGCAGAGAAAGGCACGAATGGATTCGTTAGTCACTTTATTCCTTATACTGATATTCCAGGCAGAGATGAGGCATGGGCAGAACAGCAGTTAAAACTTCTTGGCGAACTCAAGTTCACACAGGAAGTACTGTGTGACTTCTTAGGGTCATCGAACACACTTATCAACGCTAGAACTATCGCAACACTCAGTTCTAAAGATCCTTTATATGAGAATCCTGAAGGAAACGGTGTTGATATATATGAAGACCCACAAGAAGATCATTATTATTGTATTACAGTAGACACTGCTAGAGGTATAGGTGGTGACTATTCAGCATTTGTTGTTTTTGATATTACAGAAATGCCTTACAAGGTAGTAGCTAAGTATCGAAATAACAAAATTGCCCCTATGCTATATCCAAATGTTATAGCAAAAGTTGGGCAAGATTATAATAACGCTTTTGTTCTTATCGAGAACAATGATATAGGCGGTCAAGTAGTAGAGATATTACACGAAGAAATAGAATACGATAATATCTTTAGTACAGTGACAGAAAAATCTAGACAGTATGTATCGCCAGGCTTTGGTAAGTCTACAAGACTAGGCGTTAATACATCTAAACAAGTAAAGAGACAAGGTTGTTTCAACTTCAAGTCTCTTATGGAAGAAAAGAAACTCTTAGTGTTTGATGCTGATATTATCAGTGAAATATCTACATTTGTTGAAAAGGGAAACACTTATCAAGCAGATGAAGGATACAATGACGACTGTGTTATGTGTATGGTTCTCTTTGGTTGGCTATCTACGATGCCATTTTTCAAAGAATTGGTAGATGTTAATACCAGAGAAGGACTTTACAAACAAGAAATGCAGAGTATTACACAGAATCTTACTCCTTTTGTAATGAGAAAGAGCAATGAAGAGCCTGAAGCATGGGTAGCAGGTGGAGATTACTGGTTAATGGATGATGAGTATAGCAAAAGATTGAAAGAGTCTAAGTTCAAATATTAAAAGTTATAAATAATCAGAGAAAACATAACAATATTGTTGTCTGATTTTTTAACGAGGAGAATAAATATGGCTTTTCAGCTATCACCTGGAGTCCAGGTAACAGAGAGAGACCTCACTTCAGTAGTTCCTGCAGTTGGTTCTTCAATTGGTGGAACTGCAGGAATATTTCAGTGGGGGCCGGCCGAAGAAGTTACTACTATCAGTTCTGAGAATGAACTGGCAAAACGATTTGGCAAACCATCCACTAACGGTACTGACTACAGAACTTGGCTCACCGCAGCTTCTTTCTTAGCGTACACTAACACATTGAAAGTAGTAAGAGCAATCAATGCAGCCTCGCTAAATGCAACTGCTGGCGTTGCTGGTGCTTCTGCTACTGGCGCACTTATCAAGAATGACATTGACCACGATCAGAACTTCAGCGCAGGCGGTCTAGGCAACGGCATGTGGGCTGCTAAGTGGCCAGGCGCTATTGGCAACTCACTAAAAGTTTCTTTTGCAGATGCATCTGATTTTGAAGATTTTAGTTTAACAGGAACTATTACTAGTACAACTAGTAGCACAACTGTTACTGGTGTAAGTACTGCCTTTGATACTGAGCTTTCTGTAGGTTCTATACTTCAAGACGGCACTGGTACTACTATAGGAACAGTAGCATCTATTGCTTCCGCTACTTCGCTTACATTAGTATCTAATGCTAGCGTTGCTGTAACTGCAGGAGCAGCTAAGGCCACTTGGCAATATGCAGCCCAGTTTGATTATGCTCCAAGTGCATCTTCTTACGTGTCATCAGCCGGTGGAAGTGTAGACGAACTTCACATCATTGTAATCGATGAAGAAGGTTTGTTCTCTGGAGTTCCTGGAACAATTCTAGAAAAGTTTGCTGGTGTATCTAAAGCATCTGATGCAAAAGATTCGGTTGGTCGTACAAACTTCTATAAGAATGTAATCAATCAAAGATCCGAGTACATCTGGTGGACAGATCATCCAAACGCTACAAACAACTGGGGTTCTTTAGCAGCAAATACAACATTTGATAGCAATCATACTAGTGCCGAAGCTACTGTTTCTCTAGCAGCTGGAGCAGATGGAACTATTTCTGACGCTGACAAGCAAACTGCATTTGCCTTATTTGCAAATGACGAACTAGTAGATGTTAATCTCATCTTTGTTGGCGATGCATCTGCTGTAGTTGGTGACTATGTAATTGACAACATTGCAGAAGTTCGCAAAGATTGTATGGTATTTGTTTCACCACAAGCTGATTCAGTAATAGACAACTCTGGTTCTGAAGCTACTGCGATTGTTGCTGAAATTGCTTCTTATACTAGAAGTTCTTTTGCAGTAATGGACTCAGGCTACAAGTACATGTATAATAGATACACAGATCAGTTCGTATTCGTTCCTTGTAACGGCGACACTGCTGGTGTTTGTGCTAATACTGATAGTGTTGCTGATCCTTGGTTCTCTCCTGCAGGTTTGAATCGTGGTGCAATCAAGAATGCAGTGAGACTTGCTTACTCACCTAACAAGTCAGATCGTGATACTCTTTACAAAGCAGGCATTAACCCAATCGTTGGTTTCCCTGGTTCAGGTATCGTATTGTACGGTGACAAAACTCTTCTTGAGAAGCCAAGCGCATTCGATAGAATTAATGTTCGCAGATTGTTTATTGTTCTTGAAAAAGCTATTGCAACCGCAGCTAAGTTCCAACTCTTTGAGTTCAACGATGCGTTTACACGAGCACAGTTTAAGAACCTAATTGAGCCATTCTTGCGTGATGTTCAAGGCCGCAGAGGTATTTACGACTTCCGTGTTGTTTGTGATGGTACAAACAATGACAGTCAAGTTGTTGATGCAAATCAATTTGTAGCCGATATCTTCATTCAGCCTGCGAAGTCAATCAACTTCATTCAACTCAACTTCATCGCTACTAGAACTGGTATTGCTTTTGAAGAAGTTGGTGCTTAGGCTTATAAATAAAAGTAAACAGGAGAATTAAATGAACATTACAGAGTTTAAAGCTCGCCTAGGTGCCGGAGGAGCAAGACCTAATCAGTTTAGAGTCTTGCTAGGCTTCCCAAGCTACGTAACAGGCGTTGATACTTCAAACAGTATTTTGGTGACCGGAGCAGCAGTTCCGGCATCAACTGTTAACCCAGCGATCATTCAGTACAGAGGTCGTGAAGTTAAGTTGGCAGGCGAAAGGATTTTTGATCCTTGGACAATCACTATTGTCAACGACAGTCAGCAGTCGCTCCGTCGTCCATTCGAACAATGGATGGAAGGTATGAATGCATCTGCTGAAAATACTGGCATCTTGAACCCTGCTGATTATCAAGCAGACATTACTGTTCAACACTTAGACAGAAACGATGACGTTTTGCGGGGCGGTACTTATGTACTACGCAATGCATTCCCAATCCAAATGTCTGAGATTGCACTACAGTACGCACAGAACGATATTATTGAAGAATTTACAGTGACATTCCAGTACCAAAACTACGACAACTTTTAGTCGTAGGATTGAATAAGGATTTAATTTAGAATGAATATATTTGGGTTTAACATCACTCGGGAGCAGCCGCCTAAGACTGAAAAGTCTTTCGTGGCTCCTTCTGATGAAGGTGGTGTAGAAAGCATACGAGCAGGTGGGTATTACGGTACCTACCTTGATCTCGAAGGCGTTGCTAATAATGAAGCAGAACTCATCAAGCGATACAGAGATATTTCTCTTATGGCTGATGTGGATACTGCTATTCAAGATATTATTGATGATGCTATTGCTAATTTAGATGACGAAGATCCTGTGACACTAGACACAGATAGATTGAAAGTCTCTGATGCAGTAAAAAAACAAATACAAGATGAGTTTGAAAACATTGTTGAGTTACTAGATTTTAAAAATAGGTCACAAGACTATTTTAGAAGATGGTACATTGACGGAAGACTATACTTCCATAAAGTTATCGACACTGAAAGTCCTAGAAAGGGTATCAGAGACATTCGATACATTGACCCACGTAAGATTACAAAGGTCAAAGAAGTACACAAAGAAAAGAATGAGCAAGGCGTACAGTTCATTAAGAGTGTAGAAGAATTTTTCATCTTTAATGAAAAAGGACTCTCACAGAAAGCAGCACAATACAAAGCACCTGCTAATGATAACGCACTAAAGATTACTAAAGATGCTATCACATTTGTTCCTTCTGGTCTAGTTGACCAAGACAAAAACATAGCACTTTCTTATTTGCACAAGGCTATACGCCCTGCAAATCAACTTAGAATGATGGAGAATGCCGTAGTCATTTATAGGATTACGAGAGCTCCTGAAAGAAGAATATTTTATGTTGATGTAGGTAATCTGCCCACCAACAAAGCAGAGCAGTACCTCAAAGATATCATGGATCGTTATCGTAACAAGTTAGTCTATGACGCTAACAGTGGCGAGATTCGTGATGACAAAAAGTTTATGTCTATGCTCGAAGATTTCTGGCTTCCAAGAAGAGAAGGCAGCAGTGGTACTTCCATTGATACTTTGCCAGCAGGACAAAATTTGGGACAAATCGAAGACGTAGAATACTTCCAAAAGAAGTTGTATCAGTCTTTGAATGTTCCTGTTTCTAGATTACAGCAGCAAGCAGGTCTAAACTTTGGCCGATCTGCTGAAATCAATAGAGACGAATTAAAGTTTACTAAATTTGTAGCTAGACTCAGAAGAAAGTTTGGTGTAATGTTTGATGACTTGCTGAAGACTCAGTTACTTCTGAAAAACATTATCACCGAAGAAGATTGGACAGATATTAAAGACGATCTTCTATACAAGTTTGCACAAGATGCTTACTATACTGAGTCTAAGAATCAAGAAATACTTAGAAGTAGAGTAGAAGTTCTAAACGGAATGGCAAGTTACATCGGTACATTGTTCAGTAAGTCTTATGTTCAGCGAGAAGTGTTAATGCTTACTGACGAAGAAATTGAACAAATTGAAAACGATTTGAAACTTGAGCAACCGTTTATAACACAAGATCAAAATTTCCAGATGATGACTCAGCAGCAACAACCTGAGCAAGAAAGTGAAGTCCCACAAGATACAGGAGAACAATAATGGATCGTGAAGCAGCAATAAGAGACATGATGCAAAGTATGTCACAAGGCAAAGCAAGTGAAGTTCAAGATAAGTTTAATAGTCTTATGATGGATCGAGCTAATGCTGCGGTCTCTGACTACAAACAAGAACTTGCAAAAAGCGTATTCAAAAATCCAGATTTACAAGCGATGGGGTTAGCAGACGGCGAAGAACATGTCATGGAAGTTGATCCTGCCGCCGAACCCGAAACTGTCGGAGACGAAAATGAAGACATTTAAAGAGTTTAGAAATTTAGACGAAGCAAAAAAATGCAGCGAGTGTGGATGCGATCCTAAGAGTCCTAAAGAAGGATGTGACTGCAATCACAAGAACATGAGTGAAGCTCCTGAAAATGAAGTTTCTGAAGAAGTTGAAGAGATCGAAGAGATTTCTAAGAAAACTTTAGGTTCTTACATTAAGAAAGCAACTACTAGCTACGGCGCCCGTGAAAAAATGAGCAAAGAGTATGAAAGAGATGCCAAAGAAACTTCTTCTGGTACTGAAAAAAATGTAAACACTCGTTTGGCAGGCGCATTTCAAAAAGGTGCTGCAAAAAGAAAAGCTGGCATTATGAAAGCCACAGACAAGTTAGTAAACAAATAAGTTTAATCGGAGATAAGAGATGGCAGCGGACACTACTGTTCTAAAATTAACACAAGTCCAAGGTGTCGTAAAAGTTCACGGAGCAAACAGTGATTCTGCTACTATTGCCTTGGCTACAACACTAAAGAAATCTACTGAGACTGTAAGCAGCCCAGAAGTCAATATTAGACGCTTGTATTGGACTACTGATAAAAACGCTGACATCACCATCATTAGAAATGGTGAGCACATTTATCACTTGTTCGGCAACGGTGATCTGGACTTTCACGGGTTTACTGACAATCAAGAAAATGGATCAGACCTCGTAGTTGAATTCAACAACGGTGACGGCATTGTAATCATTGATTGTGCTAAAGTATCTGGGTATGGACCTCAAGACCATCAAGGCGCTGACGGAGACTTAGGATAATGAAACTAATAAAAGAAGTTACAGAAGAGATTAAATATATCTCTGAACTTAACGAAGAGACTGGTAAGAAGTCACACTTTATTGAAGGTGTTTTCTTGCAGTCAAACCTCAAGAACCGTAATGGTAGAATGTATCCCAAAGAAGTGATGCAGAAAGAGGTTGCTCGTTATACAAAAGAATCTATCGAGAAGAAGAGAGCATACGGTGAACTAGGCCATCCAGAAGGTCCTACAGTTAATCTTGACCGTGTTTCTCATATGATTGTTGGCCTTAAAGAAGACGGCGACAATTTTATCGGTAGAGCAAAGATTCTAGATACACCTATGGGTCGTATTGTAAAAGAACTTATTGACGAGGGTGCCAGCTTAGGTGTTAGCTCTCGTGGATTGGGTTCACTCAAAGAAAGAAACGGTGTCAATGAAGTGCAAGAAGACTTCATGTTAGCTACTGCTGCTGATATTGTTGCCGATCCTTCTGCTCCAGATGCTTATGTACAGGGCATCATGGAGAATAAAGAGTGGACATTTGTGAACGGCATCTGGCAAGAAAAAGAATTAGAAGAGTCCAAAGAATTGATTAGAGCAGCAAGCACTAAAGAGCTTGAGGCTGTAAAGTTACAAGTCTTTGAAAACTTCTTAACTAAGTTGTCTAAGATTTAATTTTTATAAATATATATCAGAACACAGTAATACAACCTAATAGGAGAATAAACATGGGTGTAGAATCCAAAATCCGAGAGCTTATGGAGGGCGCAGCAAATCGTCCTAAAGATAAGCAGCAAGGTGATGCTTCTAATCCTACTCAAGGTAGCTCAAACGCCAATCCTGAAATGCAAGACCTTAGCGGTACTGGCAATGCAGAAGGCGGCTTGACTTCACCTGTAGGTAAGGCAGCAGCAGGCAAAGAATCTAAAGACACTACACTACCTAAGGGTAACGGTGCTAAAGAAGCCCCTGCAAACTTCCAGAACGACAAGCCAAGCGAAACTGATGTAATGAAAAAAGCATCTGCTGGTAATGTTGCTAAAGAAGAAGTTGAAGAGACTGACGAAGAAGTAATTGCAGAAGACGAAGTAGTAACTGATGAAGTTATTGCTGAGGACGAAGTAGTTGCAGAAGACGCAGAAGAGATTGCTGAAGAAGAAGTTTCTGTTGAAGAAACTACTCTCTTTGAAGCAGACCTCAACGCTCTCTTCGCAGACGAAGATCATCTCACAGAAGAATTCAAAGTAAAAGCGGCTGAAATGTTTGAAGCTGTTGTTACTTCACGAGTTAGTGCTGAAATTGCACAAATTGAAGAAGAGCTTACTGAGGCAGCAAATGTTGAATTTGAAGCTCAGTTAGAGCAAATGACCGAAAACATTGATAAGTACCTCTCTTATGTTACTGAAACTTGGATGGCTGAGAACCAAATCGCTATCGAAAGTGGTATTCGTACAGAAGTAACTGAGTCATTTATCAAAGGTTTACAGCAAGTATTCTCAGAGCATTATATTGAAGTACCAGAAGAAAAGTATGATGTGATGACTGAAATGCAAAATCAAATTGATGAGCTTTCTGCAAAGCTAGACGAGCAAGTTGAGTCTAACATTGCAATCAAAGAAGAAGCTATCGCTTTGAAGAAGCAGGCAGTATTTGCTAAGATTTCAGAAGGCCTTGCGTCAACTGAAGCAGAAAAATTTGCGGCATTGGTAGAAGACATTACCTATACTGGTATGGATTCATATGAGCAAAAACTTCAAGTCGTTAAAGAGAACTACTTCCCATCTGAGAAGTCGTTGACTGAAGACAAACTTGAGGACACATTTGAAGCTACAAACGAAGTAACTAACACAGTTATGTCTAAGTATGCTCAAGCAATTTCAAAAACAACTAAGTTCTAAAATTAATTTTTTATAAATAGTACTGTTATTATAAAAACAAAACTGAAACAACAAGGAGACTTAAATGTATCTTTCAGAGCAAATTGAGAGCAAGTGGGCACCAGTCCTCGAGCATGCTGACCTGCAGCCAATCGCAGATCCGTATAAGAAGGCTGTAACTGCTGTAGTTCTCGAAAACCAAGAACGTGCCCTTCAAGAAGAGAAGGGTATCATGGAAGCAACTCACGCTAACCAAACTGGTGGCGGTGTTGATAACTACGATCCAATCCTCATCAGCCTAGTTAGACGAGCATTGCCTAACTTGATGGCTTATGACGTTGCTGGTGTTCAGCCAATGACTGGTCCTACTGGTTTGATCTTCGCTATGAAGTCACACTACTCTAGCCAGACTGGTGCTGAAGCACTCTTCAACGAAGCAGACACAGATTTCTCTGGTACAGGCACACACGATGGTAAAAACCCAGTTGACGGTACTTATACTACTGGTACTGGTGTTGCTACCTCAGTCGCTGAAAACATTGGCGCTGATGATGGTGCTACTTTAAACGAAATGGCTTTCTCAATCGAGAAGACTACTGTTACAGCTAAGTCTCGTGCATTGAAAGCTGAGTACACTGTAGAACTCGCACAAGACCTCAAAGCAATTCATGGTCTTGACGCTGAGTCAGAACTTTCTAACATTCTTTCACAAGAAATTCTTGCTGAAATCAACCGTGAAGTTATCCGTACTATCTACAAAGTAGCTAAAGACGGCGCAGCTTCTACTGCAACTGCTGGTACTTTCGACCTTGACGTTGACTCAAACGGTCGTTGGTCAGTTGAGCGTTTCAAGGGTCTTCTCTTCAACATCGAGAGAGACGCTAACGTGATTGCACAAGATACTCGTAGAGGCAAAGGTAACTTCATCATCTGTTCAGCAGACGTTGCAAGTGCTCTAGCAATGAGTGGTGTTCTTGATTACACACCTGCTCTTTCTACTAACCTCAATGTTGACGATACTGGTAACACTTTCGCTGGTGTTCTCAACGGTCGTTACAGAGTATACATCGATCCATACAGTGCCAACACTGGTGCTGCTTCACAGTTCTACGTAGCTGGCTACAAAGGTTCTAGCGCTTATGACGCTGGTCTCTTCTACTGCCCATACGTTCCATTACAAATGGTTCGTGCGATTGACCCTAACACCTTCCAGCCTAAGATCGGCTTCAAGACTCGTTACGGCATGATCGCTAACCCATACGTAACTAGAACTGATGGTACTACTGACGGTGATACATTCACTTCTGGTCGTAACCAGTACTACAGAAAAGTTAAGGTTACTAACCTTATGTAAGAATAAAAAGAATTGCTTAAAGCAATCATTTTTGAAGGGGCTATTCGTAGCCCCTTTTTTTATGGCTGCAATAAACTATTACAATCTAGTAATGTATTTTTTTCGTATTATAAATAGTACTACACACAAATCAACTGAGGTGTATTATGAAAAGACTATTAATCGCAACACTGGCAATTCTGCCAACAAGTATTTTTGCTCAAACGTACACAAGTGAAGTTGCAGATATTATCAACAACAACTGTGTAGTATGTCATCGTGAAGGTGGCATAGGTCCAATGAGTTTTGAAACTTACGAACAAGTTCGTCCATGGGCACCACTTATTGCTATGAAAGTAGCATCACGAGAAATGCCTCCTTACGCCTACGATCATGGCATCGGCATTCAAGACCTACAAGGTGATTGGCGTCTTGCACAAGAAGAGATTGATGCTGTAGTCGCATGGGTAAACGGTGGTTCATTGTACGGTGATCCAGATACAATCGTACAAGCACCACCACTAAGAGATCCAGAAGCATGGAATTTTGAAGCAGACTTCGGTGCACCAGATGCAATCATTCCATCAGTAGCAATTGACATTCCTGCTAACGGCAATGATCTATGGCATAAGCATTTAGTACCAACAGGATTATCAGAAGACAGATGTATCAAAGCAGTACAAGTGAAGCCTCGTGGCGAAGCGAAAGCTGTCGTACATCACGCTAACTCATCTATTATCACAGCGGAAGGGCGTGAAGGCATGCTCACGGAGTACGCTATGGGAAAGTGGGGAGAGATTGTACCAGAAGGAGTTTGTCGTACAATCCCAGCAAACGCAGAAGTGTCTTGGGATATTCACATGTTCCCAGGTGGTCTTGGCGCAATGGCTCCAGGTTCTGTAATCAAAGACAATGTAGTAGAGATAGGACTTTGGTTATACACAGAAGAGGAAAGCGCACAATTGAAATACAAACAAGATTTGAGCTTGTATCGCCTTGGGGACCAGGACGACTTAGTAGTCCCACCCAATGGATATGCAATGACTCAGGGCTTTCACAGTTTCGATCATCCTGTACGTTTAGATAGTTTTCAGCCACACGGTCACTTGCGTATGAATGCAGCAAGTCTTGAAATCTTCTATCCAGAAACAGGACGAACAGAACAAGTAAGCCAAATCTCCAAATGGTCAGCAACATGGCATCACAGTCATTTGTATGCACCAGACGTAGCGCCTTTGATTCCAGCAGGCGCAGTTATCATTCTCAAGCAATGGTATGATAACACAGCAAACAATCCAAATAACCCAGATCCAGATATGTTTGTAATGGGCGGTTCACGCACAGGTGATGAGATGACTCACGCTTGGCTTGCCATTACTCATTTAGATGATGAAGGATTTGAACAATTGAAAGCACAAAGAAGTATTACGGGAGATGATTAATGAATAGCATTAAGAAAATGTTTTGGCTTAGTACAGTAGCAGTGTGGACAGCATTGCTCTGTGCAATAGCTATTACAGCAAAGGCTGATGAGATTGATTATGCAAGAGATGTTGCTCCTATCTTTGTAGAGCAATGTCAATCATGTCATAGAGAAGGCGGTATTGCTCCTTGGGCAATGACTAACTATCAAATGGTACAAGGCTTTGCGCCTGCTATCAAAGAGGCTATTGTGTCAAAGCGTATGCCGCCAGGTCAGATTGATCGTAAGTTTGCAGGCACAATCGTCAATCATAGAACACTAAGCAACCGTGAAGTAGATACGATTGTAGCGTGGATTGACGCAGGTGCACCTGTTGAGGGTGATGCTGATCCTCTCACGGAAACAACTTACTCTACTTCAGAGTGGGTACACGGTGAACCTGATATGATTATTGAAGTACCGCCGCAAGAGATTCCTGCATTTGGTACAATGGGTCCTAATGCGATTCCTTATCGTTATACAAGTGTTGATCTTGGTTTAACAGAAGATAAGTGGTTGCGTGGTTCACAGTTCTTGCCTAGCGAGCCTACTGTAATGCATCACATGCTGAACACTGTACAAGTACCGGGAGAGGGCAGAGGAAGTTTACTAGGCGCACAAGGTGAAGGTCAACAGAATATGGATAACGCAACCATCAGCGCATATGTTCCTGGTGGCGATCCTGATTACTATGATGAAAATACTGGCGGTCTACTAAAAGCAGGTTCAGTTGTTAATCTACAACTACACTACACACCTGATGGTACAGCGAGAACAGACAGAGCAAGAATCGGACTATACTTCCACGATGAAGGTGTAGTACCAGAGGAGAGAATGGCAGGTGACTGTGCTTGTATCTTCCCTAACAACTGGACACCGATTCCACCTTATGATCCTAACTTTGTACAGACAGCAGAGATTACTCTGAAGAATGACATTAGACTACATACATTCTTACCACATATGCACTTCCGTGGCAAGAGTATGCGAGCTAAGGCAATCTATGCTGATGGTACAGAAGAAGAACTAATCGACATTCCTAAGTATGACTATGCTTGGCAACTTTCATATACGTGGAAAGAGCCTAAGTTTATTCCTGCAGGAACACGGTTGTTTGTTGAAGGTGCATTTGATAACAGTGCAGACAACTCAATGAATCCAGACCCAGCAAGAGAAGTACCGTGGGGTCAGATGAGCGAAGATGAAATGTTCTTCGGTGCATTTACTTGGAAAAATGTAGAATAAACTAACAATATATTGTCAAAATTCTTGTCAGTGGCGTGTCAGGTTGTTATAAGTATTGGTGTAACAAATTCAATGTTACGGTAATACACACAATCTGACATGCTCACAAGGCAAGGAACTAAAAATGAGAATCGGCGCAAAGACTGCCAAACTAGAAGCTATTGTTACTTTTGCATTGGCATTAGTAGTAACTTCACCTGTCGTTATGGCTGCAATCGCAGTAATTTAAATCGTTATAAATAGTAGTATCTATATTTAAGGGTATTACTATGGTTGATATATTAGCAAATGTGCAAGAAGCAACATGGGACGCTGGTAATCCTGGCGAACTAGACTATCTCAAGCCTAATGGCTTTAAGTTTTTAGTTCACAATCTACCCAACGTCTCATTCTTCTGCCAGTCTGCAAATATTCCAGACGTTTCATTGGGATCACCGCAAGTCGCAACACCTCTCGTTGATTATTACGAGGCGGGTGACAAACTTGCTTACGGTGAACTTATGATTCGTTTCATTATACAAGAGAATATGGCCAACTACAATGAGTTGTACGAGTGGCTTATTGGTCTTGGCTTTCCAGAATCGCACAAGCAATACACTGACTTCTCAAAAAGCCAGTCGTATCGTTTTCCTGATATACGTCCTGATAAGCAACAGGCATTAGGAAACTATAGTGATGCGTCTCTATTCATTCTTGACTCTAACAACAATCCGCAAATAAAAATCGTATTTCAGGATGCGTTTCCTGTATCTCTTGGCGGTCTTGAGTTTGAATTATCTTCGGGCAATACTGATTACTTTCAAGGCGTAGCTGCATTTAGATACAGGCAATACAAAATTGAGACGCTATAAATAGAGTATATATTATGAGGTTACATTATGATTACGTTGAACGAATTGCAGGATCAGTGGAAAGCTGACTGCAAGATAGATGAATTGAATCTTGGTAGTGAGTCTACAAAAACCCCAGAACTTCATGCGAAGTATCTAAACTATCTTACTACTTTCAAATTACAACTGAGAAAATATGAATCTCAGATGTATTCTTTGCGCCGTATTAAATGGCGCTACTTTCGAGGCGAGTTGTCTCAGCAAGAATTAGAAAATTTAGGTTGGGAACAATACTTAGGCCCTCAGCCTCTTAAAAACGAGATGCAAGAATATCTCGACAGTGATTCAGACATTGTAAAGATTGTAGATAAAATTGAATACATCAAAGCGTGTCTATATCAATGCGAGTTTGTTATGAAGTCTCTTAATAGCCGTACTTGGGATATTAAGAATGCGATTGAATTTATGAAGTTTACGAACGGATTGATGTAGTGATAAGAGTTACAAAAAGAAATGAAGCGTATCTAAAAATCGATACAGACCCTGGTACTGGCCAAGAGATATGCGATTTCTTTACATTTGATGTGCCTGGCGCAAAGTTTATGCCTTCTTATCGTTCTCGTATGTGGGACGGCAAGGCTAGGCTATACAATATGTATCGGCAAGAACTTTATGTAGGTCTTTTGCCTTATCTAAAAGAGTTCGCAGACACATTAGAGTACAAGCTAGAAGTAGATATAAAGGATATAGGTGATCCAGTCTCAACGCAGTACGTTGAAAATTTTGTTAAAAAACTAAAACTACAAAGCGGAGATAAAGACATTGAAATCCGAGACTACCAAATCGAGGCTGTCAGACATACTATCAACGAAGGTAGGTCACTCTTACTTTCCCCCACTGCATCTGGCAAGTCTCTCATTATCTATAGCCTTATGCGTTATCATCAGCATTTGGGCCGCAAGCAGCTCATCGTTGTGCCAACAACCTCTCTCGTTGAGCAAATGTATGGGGACTTCCAAGACTACGCAACAGCAGATACCTGGAAGGCAGTTGAGAACTGTCATAGAATCTACGGAGGCAAAGAGAAGTCAAACGAATATCCTATAACGATATCTACTTGGCAATCCATCTACAAGTTTCCTAAATCGTGGTTCGAGCAGTTTGATGTTGTATATGGTGATGAGGCTCACAACTTCAAAGCAAAATCTCTCACTACTATTCTAGATAAATGTGTTAATGCTCCGTATCGAATAGGTACTACTGGTACTCTGGACGGAACAAAGACTCACAAACTAGTTCTAGAAGGCGTGTTCGGCACAGTCAAAAAAGTAATCACTACAAAGAAGCTCATGGAACAAAAGAGTGTGGCTGATCTTGCTATTACTTGTTTGTTGTTGGGCTATTCTGATGAAGAAAAGAAGTTAATCAAGAAGATGACTTATCAAGAAGAGATGGACTGGATTGTCACTCATCCTAAACGCAATAACTTTATTCGTAATTTATGTGTATCTCAAAAAGGCAATACACTAGTGCTGTTTCAGTTCGTAGAGAAGCACGGTAAAGTTTTGTATGATTTAATCTCTCAAAAAGTAGAAGGCGATAGAAAAGTATTCTTTGTCCACGGCGGCACTGACACTGAGCAGCGAGAGAAAATACGAGCATTGACTGAGACAGTAGATGATGCTATCATTATCGCTTCATATGGCACGTTTTCAACAGGCATAAATATTCGTAACTTACACAATATTGTTTTTGCTTCACCGAGTAAGAGTAGAATCAGAAACTTACAGAGTATTGGTAGAGGGTTGAGAAAAGGCGACAACAAGACTTCTTGTGAGCTTTTTGATATTGGTGATGACCTATCTTGGAAATCTAAAAAGAACTACACACTTGGCCACATGGTCGAGCGAGTTAAGATATATAATGAAGAAGGGTTTGAATACAAAATGGTAAAGGTACCTATCAGTGGAAACTAACTACTACATCGTACAACTTTCTAATCGAATGAGCTTAGTAGGCGATCTAGAATATACTGCTGAAGGTATTGTTCTTAAATTTCCATTAGAAGTTACTGCTAAGCCTGTCAATGATGATGATGGAAAGATTATTGGTGAACATATGGTTCTTCGTCCTTTCTTAGTTATGACAGACGATAGAGAAGTTGTAATTGATATGTTTAACGTAGTTTGCTTAAATAGTTTAAGCGTTAGACTGCACTCTTCTTACGAAGAAATGGTAGAGAATGTTTACGGTAAACCTGTTTCTTTTGATGGGAACTTTTACAAAGAAGAAAAAGATTCTGAAGCGAAAGAGATTGAAGATTTAAGTGTTGAAGAAGCCGAATACTTAAAAGAACAATTACAGAATTTCATTAGTGATGATGAAGGCACAGTACATTAATATTACTTTCCTTTCTTTCTGACAAAGCAATTATAACAACATGGCACAATCGTGTCAAGCCTTTTATAACATTTATTTACTTGACATTGTAATCTTT
>Ga0181555_1000410_pt1 | contig 42104 bp, 45 predicted proteins | sample 011ome_15_FD_145601 | JGI IMG/M metagenome (GOLD analysis project Ga0181555, IMG submission 145601) | Coastal salt marsh microbial communities from the Groves Creek Marsh, Skidaway Island, Georgia - 011504AT metaG (spades assembly) | ecosystem: Environmental > Aquatic > Marine > Intertidal zone...
AGTATGATAGTGGAAATTATAATGCAACACTTGATGCTGCACTCAAAAAAGCTGACTATGATGGTTTTGCCTCTAGAAAAGCTGAGTCTGCTAAAAGGGGAATGTTAAGAGGTATAGGATTTTCAACTTACCTTGAAGCTTGTGGAATTGCCCCATCAGCAGTGGTCGGTTCTCTTGGTGCTAGAGCAGGGTTGTTTGAGTGTGCTGAAGTTAGGGTTCACCCAACTGGTTCAGTAACTGTATTTACTGGTTCACACAGTCATGGTCAAGGACATGAAACTACATTTGCTCAACTTGTAAGTGAAAAACTAGGAATATCTACAGATTTAGTTGAAATAAGTCATGGAGACACCAACAATATACCATTTGGAATGGGTACCTATGGATCTCGATCTTTGGCAGTTGGTGGTGAAGCAATTGTAAAAGCTATGGATAAAGTGATAGCTAAAGCTAAAAAGATTGCAGCTCATATAATGGAAGCTTCTGCGGATGATATTGAATTAAATAATGGAAATTTTGAGATTGCTGGAACTGACAAATCTATGTCTTTAGCAGATATATCATTGGCGGCTTATGTGCCTCATAACTACCCTCACGAAGAATTAGAGCCAGGTTTAGATGAAAAAGCATTCTATGATCCTCTAAATTTTACTTACCCAGGAGGTTGTCACATCTGTGAAGTAGAAATTAATCCAAATACTGGTGAAGTTAAAGTTGAAGGGATGACAGCTGTTGATGATGTAGGTATGGTTATTAACCCTATGATTGTTGAAGGTCAAATTCACGGAGGTTTGGCTCAAGGTATAGGTCAGGCTCTTCTAGAAAATGCAGCTTATGACAACAATGGTCAACTTCTTTCGGGTTCTTACATGGACTATACAATGCCACGAGCAGATAATTTTGTTGATTTCAAAGTAGGTAATGAAGTTACACTTTGTACTCATAATTCTCTTGGCGTTAAGGGTTGTGGAGAAGTTGGAGCGATAGGCTCTCCACCTGCCGTTATTAACGCGGTTGTTGATGCTTTATCAGAGCTTGGAGTTAACGACATATCAATGCCAGCTACTTCTGAAAAAGTTTGGAATGCTATCAATAATGCAAAAGACAAAAGTTAAGGGAGGTAATTATGTATGAATTACAATATTCAATGCCATCAAGTGTAAATGATGCAGTTGCTGAGATTAAGAAATCTTCAGAAGCTAAATATTTAGCAGGCGGTATGACTTTGATACCAACATTGAAGGCCAGATTGTCTTCTGCTGACATGTTGGTTGATCTTAAGGGGGCCAATTTGAGTAATGTATCCGTATCAAGTTCGGAGGTTGTAATCGGCTCTATGACACGTCACTGCGATGTTGCTTCATCAAGTGAAGTATTAAGTTCTTTACCTGCTTTAGCTAAACTTGCGGGGGGTATTGGAGATCATATGGTTAGAAGCTGTGGTACAATTGGAGGCTCTTTAGCAAACAATGATCCCGCAGCTTGTTATCCATCTGCAGTTCTGGCATTAGATGCAACTATTATTACTAATGAGAGGACTATAGGTGCGGAAGATTTTTTTGTTGGAATGTTTGAAACAGCTTTAAATGAAAATGAAATAATTACTGAAGTAAAATTTCCTATTCCAGAAAAAGCTTCATATATTAAGTTCCCTAATCCAGCATCCAGATATGCTATGGTAGGTGTTTTTATAGCAAAAAAAGCCACTGGAGTAGCTGTTGCTGTAACTGGAGCTGGTGAGAATGGTGTTTTTAGATGTAGTGAAATTGAAAACGCTCTGAATTCAAGTTTTAATGTAGGATCAATTGATAACGTTGAAATATCTCCTGATGGTTTGAATAATGATATACATGCTAGTGGTTCATACAGAGCAAATTTGATCAAAGAAATGGCAAAAAGAGCTTTGAATGAAATGATTTAGATTTATTAATTTAATCTAATTTCAAAATGATATTTATTAAAACCATCTATAATTAATATATGTGGTTTTTTTGTATAGTATTTTATTTCATATAACTTCAGGACCAAACAATATTTCGAAATCTATGTTAGGTTTTCTTCTGGCACGGACTGCCGCTGAAGAAGGGCATAAAGTAGAAATTTTTTTGTCTGGTGACGGTGTTCAATTGGTTAGAGACACTATAATTGAAAATCTGGTTGGGTTAGGGACGGGCAAACTAAAAGAACATATGGACGTCCTTAAAAAAAAACGAGTTCCAATATACGTTTCCTCTATGTCATGTGAAAATAGAGGAATAACTAACCTAGACTTGGAAGGAAAAAAAATTAAGAAAGTCTTGCCTAAAACTCTACTAGATCTTGTTTTGTCAACTGATAAAACTCTAATTTATTAGGCCTATTGACTCATTACAAAACCCCCGTTAGGAGATATCGTTTGTCCTGTTACAAATTTAGACTCTTGAGAAGCTAAATAAACGGCAGCCCAAGCAATGTCTTCTACTACTCCAAATCTTTTCATTGGCGTTGCAGACTTAACAATTTTTTTTACATCTCCAAGGCTACTTGTCATGTCAGTATCAATATAACCTGGTGCAATGGCATTTACACGGATATTTCTTGAAGCAAGTTCTCTTGCAGTAGCTCTTGTAAATCCTAATATACCTGCTTTTGCAGCTGAATAATGTGGAGAAGAGGGGCCACCCGTAGTGCCTAATACAGAACCCATGTTAATTATTGAGCCACTTTCTTGGTTGTTCATTATTTTTAAGGCTTCTCGTGTGCAGAAAAATGTCCCGTTTAAATGAACAGCAATCATTTTATGCCAGTCATCATCAGTCATACTAACTGTCACATTAAAGTGACTGTTAATTTTACCGGTTTCAGAAAACTCCTTATTTTGGAGGTTGTTTACTTTCATCCTATCATCAAGTAAATCTTGCCTGTTTTCAAAGCCATTAATCCCCGCATTATTAACTAGTATATCCAGTTGATTAAACTCAGATTTAATATTTGAAAAAATATCTTCAACATTTTTTGAGTCAGACACATCCATAAAGTAAGCTTTGCCATTTAATTCATTAGCTATTTCGTTAGCTTTTTTAATGTCAATATCACATAGTATGATTTTAGCACCTTCATTAAAAAAATGTTTAGCTATTGATGCTCCTAAACCTCTTGAGCCACCTGTAATAAGGGCAACTTTATTTTTTAACCGATCCATACATAATTCGATCATAAATTTAATTATAAATAAAGCTTTATGTGATTTCTTGCTATTTAAATTATAGAAGCATATCTTATTGAATATGATTAGAAGTCAAACCATAAATAAGAGTAAATATTTTGAAGATTTTTCTATTGGCGATAAATATTTAATACCTTCTAGAACTCAAACGAGTGGTATATTTTCGATGTTTCAAGGAGCTTCGGGGGATAATGATCCAATCCACTATGATCTTGAGTATTGTAAAAAAAGAGGTCATCCAGAGATGTTAGCTCACGGATTACAAGTGTTTATTCAGACAGCTGCAGGTGCTGGTACTTTTCCATCAGAAGTTAGGGATAGTCTTATAGGATTAATTGAGGTGTCTGGCAAAATGCTAAAGCCCGTATATAGAGAAGACACTCTGTATCCTGAATTAATCGTTTCAAGACTTACTTCTCAAAACACTACTGGAATTTTAGAAATGAAGGCGCTAGTTAATAATCAAGATAACATACTAGTTTTTGAAGGTTACCATAAATATTTAATTAAAAAGAAAAATAATATTAATGCGTAACTTTATTTTTATCATTTATTATATTGTAATTGCTAATTTAATTATAACCAGTGGAGCTTTCTCTAAAACACAAAAATGTAATTTTAAGCAAAATATTTGTAATACATTAGATAAAGTTGTTGGTATTAAAACTCCCATGATGATAGCTAGTGGCACCATAATTGATGACAACTTTATAGTAACTAACAGGCATGTAGTTGAAGATCATCTGCAGTTTATAATTAAGTTTAATAATGGTGAAATCAGAAAAGCTTTTCCTTTACCTCATAATTTTCCTACAGATTTAGCTCTGTTATCATTAGAACAAACACCTCAAAAGCTTAATAAATTACCTAAATCAAAACAAATTACAGGAAAAATAAGAGTAATTGCTTATGATCAGGGTAGAAATGCCAATCGTATTTATAGAGCTGGACAAATCATTTCATTTTCAGATTTTGAAAAATTTCCTCAAGCCCGTATACATACTAACGCTAAAAGTCTACCAGGAAATAGTGGTGGTTCTGTAGTAGATGAAAATGGTCAATTAATTGGTATCCTTGCCTCAGGTGATGGTAATATTAATGAGGTTATACCAGTTTCTTTAATAAATAAGATTATTGAAAATACTGATTTAAAACATAAAAACATCTTTTTTAAATTAGGTAATTATATAAAAAAATGTGCAGATAACCTTGAAGTTGCCTTTAATGTCCAAAAGAATTTAGATGTTAATATTGTTAATAACGTAGATAATTATTGTTGGAATTCTAATAACAAACAATTAATTGATCAAGCAGGTCAAACATTTGGAAGGTTAGGTGATCTCAAAAGAGCTAAAAAATTTCTTGAAAGAAGTATTCAACTAGATCCCAATAGTCCTAATGCTCTTCTTTCTTTAGCTATTACCTATCACATTAGTAGAGATTTAAAAAAAGAGAAGCCAGTGATTTTAAAACTTATGGACCTAACCCCTCAAAATCCTCAAGTATTAAGATTAGGTGTTCAAGTTGCTGGAATTTTAAAGGATAAGGAAATGTCTAATAAAGTATTAAAGCTAATGAAAATGTATAATAAAGAAGCTTTACCTCTAGCGCAAAAATTTATTAATAATGCTTTTAAAGCTAATTAATTAAATAATTATCTTCGGGATCTGGTATCCAACCAAATTTAGTTAGTTTTTTACCTTTTTGAATAGCCCTTTTTTTAAGAAAATCATATATTTCGTCATTTGTGCAATTGGGGTTATTGGCAATATACCTTGAAATTAATGCTGATAATCTTGGCGCAGCATAACTTGTACCTCCAGTAAAAGTTTTAACACCTCTATGATCAATTACTTCTAAGCGTTCAGCAGGAACTAAGAAATCAACTGATTTTTTTCCATAATTTGAACCACGTCCTAAACGTCCACTTTGGTCAGAAGAAGTAACTGTTAGGATATTTTTTAAATCTAGTGAAGCTGGATAAATAGGGTTTTGATCAATATTAAATCCATTATTGCCTGCAGAGACTACAAAAATAATATTCATCTTTTCTTTTGCTATTTTTTCAAAACACTTCCAATCCTCTAATTTAGAGGATCCCATTGATAAATTAACTAGTCTAATTGAATTTTTAGCTATGTGCTCAACTAATTCTTTAAATTTGCACATATTTAAAGCTGGAAACCTATATGGAGCAATAAAAGAATTCGGTGCATCTTTAGCTAAAATACTAAATACTGTAGTACCATGATGTCTTGGATAAAAGGGACTTTGTCTTGGGTCACTATCAAAAGGTTTGTCATCATTATCCCAAAAATCAAAACCTATAATTTTCTTATCTTTAATAGCAATATTTGGTTGTAATATTTTTAAATTATAATTAATACCGGTATCAATCAAAGCTATTATATTTTTGTTACTATCAGTATCAAACATAGGTAATTTTGGGTTTAAATATTTGATACTTTTTATCTTGTATTTTGAAGTGTTTATAGAGTGTATCTCTTGAGGTATTAGTTTATTATTATAAATAATCTTCCTTATACTTTGTATATTACAATTTTTATCAGATCTAATTTCTGCAAACGGAATTTTTGGTTTTTTAAAATAGGTAAATATATTTTTTGTGATTTGATTTGATCTAATCAAAGATCTTATTTGTAATATTTGGCCATCCATTTGATTTATAAATAATTGCAAATATTTGTTTTTTTTCTCTAATTTCCAATTTTTTTCTATATTACCTAAAATAGGTGAATTTAATTTTTTGCAAAAAATCTCATTACTTTTTTTAAAATTTATAAATTCATCATTGTTAGTAAAGCTATGAGATTTGCTTGATAGGGATAATATTAGAATTATGCTAGTTACTAGAGAATTAATTTTTTTCATTATTCATTATTTTCTCAGAGATGGAAGCCCAACTCCTGTTGCTTCAAATCCTCCATCAACAGCCAATATTTGACCTGTTATATAAGATGCCTTTTCGGAAGCTAAAAAATAAATACCATTAGCGATTTCTTGTTCTGTACCGTACCTGTTGAGTGGAATTGCATCATGGTATGCTTCTATTATATCTTCAGTGTGTACTGCCATTGCTAGTTTTGTTTTCACTGGACCTGGTGCGATACAATTAACTCTTATACCATATTCACCTAATTCAGCGGCTTGTTGCTTGGTTAATTGAATTACAGCAGCTTTAGATGTGCCATAGGCTACTCTCAGTGTTGAGGCACGCAAACCAGAAATAGACGCAATATTAATTATGTTTCCTTTTGTTTTTTTTAAATGTGCGATAGCTTTTTGTGAACACAAAAAAACACCATTTAAATTAGTTTTCATAACTTCATTCCACCTTTTGAAGTTGGTTTCTTCAATATTACCAAAATCGGCTACACCTGCATTATTTACCAATACATCTATTCGACTATGCCAATTTAATATATTCTTATACATTTCTTCTAAATGATCATTATTGGAAATATCATAGCAAAATTTTTTTATGTCATTATTTTCTAAAGATAAATTATCAATTTCTTTCTTATCATAATCTACGACTGCGACCTTATACCCATTCTCATTGAATAAAAAAGCTGTAGCTAATCCAATTCCTCTGGCAGCTCCTGTAACTATAGCTAATTTTTTTTCTTGTTTATTCAAGGTATAATTAATCTCTACTAATCTTATCAGTTAAATTAGATTATTTATTGGATTTGATGGTCTATTTTCAAGTTCTAATTTCCATCTTGAAGCATTTTCATATTCTTCAACAAGATCTATTTTAAGTATTTTTGATAAATTAAACATAAAATGGCCAGTTATGTCTGCTATAGATAAACTATCACCTGATATAAATTTATTTTTAGACAAATGAGGATCAATTCTGTCTAACAAAACCTTAAACATTTCAATACCTCGAGTAACTATTTCAGGTGATTGGCAGATTTCATTTCTTGTTCCAGGAATGACCTTACCTTTAAAAAAGGAAGTTTTGTTCCTAACTGAATGCAAAAGGGGTAAAAATCCATCAAGTTCGATTCTTCTGTTCCACATATCTATTAAAGCTCTTTCTTTAGCATTACTTCCAAATAAAACAGGATCTGGATGTTTTTCTTCTATATAACGACAGATCGAAATTGTCTCAGTAATAATAGTGCCATCTTCTAATTCTAAAAAAGGTACACAATTAAAAGGATTCATCGATTTATAAGGTTCTTTGAATAATTCATCCTCTCGCACATTGACTTGTATTGTTTCAAGGTTAATGCTTTTTTCGTTTAAGAACATTTCTACGCGGAGGGCATTAGCTGCAGGTGTAAAATTATATAATTTCATTACAAAATTCTCCTACTTATTTTAAAATTTGATAGTCCAAAATACTTAATTTTTAATTCTATAACCAGTTTTGAAAATATACCAAATTACCCCAACACAAGAAGAGGTAAATAATAATATAAAAATTACACTTGTTATTATGGGTACGTCTCCAATACCAAAAAAAGCCCATCTAAAACCAGAAATAAGATATACAATTGGGTTCAATAATGCAAAGTTTTGCCAAAATACTGGCAACATATCGATAGTATAAAAACTACCACCTAAAAAAACAAGAGGAGTAATAATCAGCATTGGAACTATATTTAGTTGTTCAAAATTATCTGAAACTATACCAATAATAAACCCAAGCAAACTAAATGTTATACAAGTTAATAATAAGAAGAAAATCATAAAAAAAGGATGCATTATTTCTATATTAACAAATAAATAAGAGGTGGCTAATATAATTAACCCAATAGAAAATGCCTTCGTTGTTGCGGCTCCTACATAACCAATTACTATTTCTACAAAAGATAATGGAGCAGATAGAAGTTCGTAAGTGGTTCCAATGAATTTAGGAAAATAAATTCCAAAAGATGCATTGTTTACACTTTGCATTTGTACAGTTAGCATTATTAGCCCTGGTACAATGAACTCTCCATATGAGACATTACTAATATTTTCCATTCTAGAGCCAATGGCAGCTCCAAAAACAATAAAATAAAGTATGGTAGATAGCACAGGTGAAACAAGACTTTGGATTAAAGTTCTAAAAGATCTATTCATTTCATAAATATAGATAGCTCTTATTCCTCTAAGGTTCATATATTAATCCTTAATAATTTTAACAAAAATTTCTTCTAATGATGTTTCTTCAGTTTGTATATCAAACAAATTTATGCCAATTTCATTCATGTCATAAAGAAGGGAGGTGATACCAGTCTTTTCTTTGCTTGTATTATAAAAATAGTGGAAAGAGTTACCTTCATCTATTAATTTCAAGTTATATTTATTTAGTTTTTTAGGTATCTGTGTGAGTGTTTTTTTAAGTTTGATTTTTAGTGTTTTAACACTCATTCGCTTAATTAGTTTATTTTTTTCTTCTACTAGTAATAATTCACCTTTGTTTATAATACCTATCCTATCCGCAATCATTTCGGCTTCTTCAATGTAGTGAGTTGTCAAAATGATTGTCACACCTTCGGCTTTGAGCTCTTTAATAATATTCCACATATCCTTTCTGAGTTCTACATCTACGCCCGCAGTAGGCTCATCCAAAAACAATATTTGTGGATTATGGCTCAAGGCTTTAGCTATCATTACTCTACGTTTCATACCACCAGAGAGTGATTTAATAATATTATTTTTCTTTTCAAAAAGTTGTAATTTGGTTAGAAGCTTATCTAAATAGACATTATCATCTTTTTTGCCAAACAACCTTCTTGAAAACCTAACAGCATTCATAACTTTTTCAAAAGGTTCTAAGGCTAATTCTTGGGGTACCAAGCCAATGATTTCTCTTGTTTTTCTATAGTCTTTTATAACGTCTAAATTATTAACTTTTATTGTCCCTGAAGTGATTGAAGCTAGTCCGCATATGGTTGAGATAAGAGTGGTTTTACCTGCCCCGTTAGGTCCCAAAAGAGCAATGATTTCACCTTTATTAATATTAAGGTTTAAATTTTTTACTGCTGGAAATTCATTGCCGTAAACTTTAACTAAATTTTCGACAGAAATTATTACCGACAAAATTTTATCCCTTCTATTAAATAAACACTCTTTTACATTTAATTATTATAATTTGTAATTTTTAATTAAAATAACTTTTAATTTATTAATTTCAACACAAAGAGTTAAGCGACTAAAATTATATAATAATTTTTATCTTAATTTGATTATTTGTAGAATTTATAAAATTCTTTCTCTTACATGTTTATTAAAACATTCTTTTTATTTCATTAATTTTATTTATAGAATCCTAGTTAATTTTTTCCTTTATTTATAATGTTGATGTAATAATTTTTTTTGATTAGCGTAACATTAATTATTTTTTTCTTTTTTAGAGAGTTGATGTTGAGTAATGAATTATATATTACCGGTGCTGGAGTAAGTGCAAGTAGTGGAATTCCTACATTTAGAGGCAATGATGGGTTTTGGACTATTGGAAGTAAAAACTATACTCCACAGGAGATGGCGACAAGGTCAATGTATGAAAATAATCCTGGCGATTTCCTGTTATGGTATTTTAAAAGATTTGCTTCATACAGATCAGTAAAACCTAATCCAGCACATTATTGGTTGTCTGATAAAATGCTAATAACTCAAAACATTGATGGTCTAGATGGTAAAGCTGGAAACAAAGACTATATATCTATACATGGTAGACTTGATAAAGTAGTTTATTACGATGATGAAATGAAATATCAAGTTCCATTTGACGCAGAATGGAATGAAATTAATATTGAAGATAGCTTAGACAATATTATTCTCAAAAATAAATTATTAAAAAAATTTAATATCCAGTTAATAAATAATATTCCAGTCCCAAAACGAGGAAAATCCTTAAAGCCTTATGTTTTATTATTTGATGAAATGTATACTGACTTATATCGTATTACAGAAGCCGAAAACTGGATGAAAAATGCTAGCAAAATAATTTTTATGGGCACCTCGTTTAGCGTAAACATTACATCAATTGCACTAAGGATTGCAATTAGTCGAGGCTTAGATGTTGATATTGTTGACCCTGAGCCTATAAAATTGGACTACGAAAATATAGAGTACTTTAACATGACGGCTGTAGAGTATTGTAATATGAGAAATTTAAAATCTTAGCTGTTTTTATTTAAAGGTATCCAAGTTGCACTGGCGTAAGCTGCTAATTTTCCATCTGATCTATACATATGAGATTGAAGGAACTCTATAGTTTTTCCTTGTTTCAGATAACTTCCTTTACAAACCACATCTTCTTCTTTTATCGGTAAGAGATATTTGACATTCATTTCCAATGTTGCTCCAGATCCAGTTGTGTAATGAAGTAAGTGTCCCATTGATACATCCATAGCAGTAGCAATTATACCTCCATGAAGGGTTCCTTGTGGGTTAAACATAGGTAATTTAGATCTGAAATTCACAAAACAGTTATCATTTTTATATGTGATTTTGAAACCTAAAAATCTTGACAAATAGAATGAACCAAACTCTTGTTCTGCTGTTTTTGCGGCTTCTGCAAGCATTGAAGAACCAATATCTCTAATTTTTTCTTGATCGTTCACATTAATACTTTCATAAATTTAATGATAAGGTTCAGATATTAATCTATTAAAAACTGATTTAATTTGTCAAAATCAAAGTTAATTCCATGACCAGGCAATTCAGGAGCGATTGTATAACCGTTATCAACTTTTAGTGGATTTTCAATAAATTCATCAATTCTCCAAGCGTGAAACTCTAGATAAGATGCATTAGGGCATGAAGCTAATAAATGAACGTGTAGTTCATGAACCCCATGTGAACAAATGGGTAAGTTATTAATTTCAGCTAATTTTGCAATTTTCATAAAGGGTGTAATTCCACCACAAGTGGTAAGGTCAGGCTCTAGAAAATCAACACCATTGACGTTAATAAGGCTATTAACTTCTGCTAGAGTGTGAAGATTTTCACCAGCAGCTATAGGGATTTTGCCTAAAGACCTTAAAAAAGCATAACCATTAAAATCATCAGGCTTGATTGGTTCTTCTAGCCAAACTAAATTAAATTTTTCAATTTCTTTGAATGCATGAACAGCTTGATCTATTCTCCACGCTTCATTAGCATCAGCCATTAACCTAACATTATCAGGTAAGTGATTTTTCATAGCATCTAGTCTTTTTAGGTCCTCTGATAAAAACTCTTTGCCAAGTCTCATTTTAATAGATCTAAAACCATCATTAAGTGATTTTGAGGCTCCATCTAATAATTTATCAATTGTAAAATTTAGATCAATATTACCAGCATAAGCTAAGACATTTTTATCATGACCACCTAATATCCTCCAGAGAGGTTCTTTAAGTAGGTTACCTTTTAGGTCCCATAAAGCAACATCAACTGCTGCAATTGCAAAACTTACTGGTGCTCCTCTTCCAGCATAATGTGTTGCTTTCCACATATTTTTCCAATGTAATTCTATTAAGCGTGGATCTTTTTTAATTAAAAGAGGAACAAAGCTGTTTTTTATTATAGAAGCTATAGCCAATCCCTGATTTTCATGAACAGTTATATATCCTATACCTCTATCATTATTATCATTAAAAATTTCACAAACAACTAAATCAAAAGCCCTCATTACACCAGCTGCAAAGGCCTCTACTGGTTCAGATAAGGGAACTTTATACGTATTTATTTCAATTCTTGAAATTTCCATTTAAATATCCAATCAAACTAAGTTATGAAAATTCAAAGCCTTCATAATTATTTTTTATTTTTTCATCACAAATATTTTTGTAATTTGCAACACCTCCAACATAAGGCATAAAGTTTCTAGTTTTTCCAGCAATATTGTCACCGTTATACCAAGAGTGTGCCAAAGGATATAAAGTAGCATTAGCTACTTCGTTATTATGATTGACCCATTCTTCTTGTTTATTTTTATTAGCATTAACCTGATAATATTTATTGTTTCTTTTATGTATTATTAGGTTATGAATAAAATCTACATGTTGCTCGATGGATAAAATCATTTGGCTTTTTACACCTGGGCTCTGCGGACCCGTAATCATAAATAAATTTGGAAACTCAGATACCATAATTCCTAAATATGTCTTTGGACCATTGGACCAAATAGACTTTAGACTAATATTTTTTTCATTTAAAATTTCTATTGCATTAACAGCACCTGTCATGGCATCAAAGCCTGTAGCAAAAACAAGGTCGTCAAATGAATATTCAATATTATTAGTAATTAAGCCATTGTCAGTTATTTCTTGAATTGGATGATTTGAAATGTCTATAAGAGATACATTTTCTTTATTATAAGTTTCGAAATAATTACTATCTAAACATAATCTTTTTGTCCCAATAGGATGATCATTGGGACACAATTTTTCTGCTGTTTCTTTGTCCCTTACTATTTTCTTAATTTTATTTCTTACAAAATCAGCAGCAGTTTTGTTAGCTTCTTCGTTTGTTAATAAATCAGTGAATGCAAATAACATTGCTTGACCACCTTCACGCCAAGCTCTTTCATAAATATCATTTCTTTCATCATCACTTACATCAAATGCAGATTTTGTAGGGGGTTGGTATTTTGCAATACCAAAAGATGAATTTTTAGCTAGATCACGATATTTTTTGTAATCTTTTTTGTAATTTTCCCTTTTGTCTTCTGGTAGTTTTTGATGTCTTGCTGGTAAACTAAAGTTTGCAGTTCTTTGAAAGACAAATAATTTCTCAGCAGTTTCTGAAATTATTGGAATTGACTGTACCCCAGATGAACCTGTTCCAATAATACCAACTTTTCTATCCTTGAAAACAGGCATTTCTTTTGGCCAAGCACCAGTATGATAAATTTTTCCTTTGAAATTAGATATCCCTTTAATTTTTGGAGTATTTGGTGTGGATAGATTACCAGTAGCTAAAACTAGATATTTACATTCAATTATTATATTATTATCAGTTTCAATTTTCCATTTTTTGTTAATAAAGCTTGCTTTAATAATTGTTGTTTTAAAGTTAATTTTTTCTCTTAAGTTAAATTTCTTAGAAACAAAACGAGCATACTTTAATAATTCAGGTTGAGTTCCATATTTTTCTTTCCAATTCCATTCTTGTTGTAATTCTTCTGAAAAAGAATACGAATAATCCATACTTTCAATGTCACATCTTGCACCCGGGTATTTATTCCAATACCAAGTACCACCTACATCATCTGCTTTTTCAAATATTTCTGCATTAAAGCCATCAGATAATTGTTTATGAAGAGAATACATTCCAGCAAAACCTGCTCCAACTATAACTGTGTCTAAAACCCTGTTATTACTCAAAATTGTCTCCTCGATTTTTTTTTATATTAGTTCTTGATTTTTTTTAAATCAATACCAAATACATATTGTAACGCCATAATGGGTTACATTTAACAAAATAACATCGCCATAATGGGATGTTTAATAAACTCGCTTTAAAAGGAGATTAAAATGACTATATTACCAACTTTAGCTTTACGTTCTTTTGTAGGTTTTGACAATTTATTTAATGAACTAGAGACGATTTCAACCCAAAAACAAAACTCATTTCCAGCTCATGACATACTCAGAATTTCTGAAGATGAATATGAGATAACCTTAGCTTTATCTGGCTTTAATAAGGATGATATTTCTATTGATGTTCATGATGGAGTTTTAACTATCAAAGGAAATGGTGGAACTGAAGTTCAAAATGACAAACTCCAATATCTTTATAAAGGTATAGCTAAGAGATCATTTGAACAAAAATTTAGATTAGAACAGTATGTTGATGTCAAGGATGCTAAGCTCTCTAATGGGTTGCTTACAATTTCTTTGTTAAGGGAGATTCCAGAAGAAAGAAAGCCTAGACAGATTACTCTTAAATCAGCTTAGTTTTATTTGGGTTAGGACATTAATTGTCCTAACCATTTTCTTGGAATTATTATGGAATTTTTATTAATTTGGGTTTTGGGTGGAGATGTTATTGATAGTGGCTTGCGTTACAAAACAGCAGCCAAATGTTTTTCTGAGTCTCAAAACGCCGCTAGTGAAATGAGAGAGGTTGGCTTGACAGCGCCTCAATTTACTTGCTTGCCAATTGCTAAAGATAAACAATTTAAAATTTACAGGCAAAATAGTTCTAATTCTAGATTTCCTTTTTAATTAATTTTTAAATTTTTCTTCAATTATTTCTCTTATCTTTTTTAATTCTTTTGTTTGTCTATCTAATCCTAGATTTCGTCTAACAAAACCATAAACCCAGATTATTAGCAATAGGGCTATTAACCCCAAAACAATTTCGACCAAAGTAAACAAAAAGTTAATTTTTTCTTCAATCATTATTAATGATGAGTTGAAATTTTTAAAAAAATTGTCCAAGTTATTAATCTTTAATCTAGATGTAAGTTTTGTAATAAACTTATTATAATAATTTTATAAATTCAATCTTTAGGAGGCTTTGGATGAAAATCAAAAATATATTGACTATATCACTTTTATCTCTGTTTGGTATTAGTCAATCTTTTGCAGAAACTAGAATTACTTACAAGTCAGCTAAGTCAACTTCTTCTTATTATCAGATGGGTGTTCAGATTGCTGATACAATCAAAAAATCTACAAATGGAGGCATGATACTTACAATCGAAGAAAGTCAAGGCTCTGTCCAAAACGTTAGAGAGGTTGCAGCAAGAACAGGCAACTATGTATTTACTACTCCTCCAGTTTTAGTAAAATTGGCTATAGAAGAAAAAGCCATGTTTAAAGGAAAAGGTAACCCAAACTATAAGAATATAAGGGCTTTATTTCCTATCCCTTCATTAACAATGCACTTTGTAATGTCAAAGAAATCTGGTGTGAATGCTTTTTCTGATATGTCAGGTAAGACTATTCTGTTAGGAAAGGGCTCTTTTGGTGCTAAGGAAGGAGCTAAGTATATTAAATTATTTGGTTTAGAAGGAAAAGTTAAATTGGCCCAAGTAGAACTTTCTAATGCTGTTCCTGCATTAAAAAATGGCCAAATTGATGGTTTTGTTACAGCTGGGTCATATCCAGCTCCAAACGTAATTGAAGCGGCTGCATCTACAGGTGTAAATGTTATTTCCTTGAGTGAAGAGCAAATAAAATCATCTAAAAGGACTAAGTTAATAATACCTGCTGGTACATATGCTGGTCAAAATAGTGATATTTCAACCACATCTTTGCCAGTTGTTGCTTATGGAACAACAAACATGAGTGAAGAGGTTGCTTATAATTTAACTAAAGCTTTCTGGGGCAATAAAGGTAAGTTGGGTGAAGCTGCAAAATGGTGGAATGGTGTGACTACCGATATGTTATCTAATGTGTCAACAAAAATTCACTCTGGTGCTATAAAATATTATGAAGAGATAGGTGTTAAATTAGCTGATCATCATAAATAATTTATGAAATCTTACTATAAAATGTGGATTGTTTTTGGCTTTATATCCATTGCATTCCACATTTTTCTTATATTTTCTGGATTAGTTCCCAATCTAATTTCGAGACCTTTACATCTAGCTTTGATTTTACCCTGGATTTTCTTATATAATCAAAATACAAATCTACACCTCATCATAAATATTACGATAGTTTTAGTTGGAATATTCTCGTGTTTATACATTGCTATTTTTTCAAATGAGTTAATGGATCAATACGGTTTTATAGAAAATAAATTTCAACTTGTAATTTCTTTAATATTAATCTTCATAGTATTAGAAGCTGCAAGAAGGTCAGTGGGTTGGCCATTACCTACTGTAAGCTTTTTAGCAATTTTATATGGAGTTTTTGGAAATTATGTGCCGGGTGAGTTTGGGCATCCTGGCTTACCCATCAATAGTTTTTTTGGAACACTTACTATTGCTGAAGGCGGTCTATGGGGACCTTTAACAGGAGTTTCGGTCTCGATTGTATCCATTTTTGTTATATTTGGTTCTTTTTTGAATTCTGGAGAAGCGGGCTCAGGTTTTATGAATATTGCAACTGCGTTTGCAGGAAAACTGAGAGGAGGAGCTGCTAAGGTTTCTGTAATTTCTTCAGCATTATTTGGATCAATTTCAGGTTCAGCATCTGCTAATGTTGCATCTACTGGAATGGTAACTTTACCAGCAATGATTAAGTTAAATTATCCTAAAAGGTTGGCTGCTGCAGTAGAGGCGGTAGCATCTTCGGGAGGACAAATTATGCCACCTTTGATGGGCGCAGGTGCATTTGTAATGGTTGAATTGACAGGTGTGCCTTATGATAAAATAATTATTGCGGCTTTGTTGCCAGCTTTATTATTCTTTTTTACAGTTTGGGTTGGGATAAATTTTTACTGTAGAATATATAATTTAAAACCTATAGAAAGTCATAATTTACCAAATATAAGAATAGTATTTATTACCTCTCTCTTTTTTTTAATCCCATTTTTTATATTACTACTTCTTATGTATCTTGGTTTTACTCCTCAATATGCTGCTTCAATTTCTATTTTGTCAGCTTTTTTACTACTATTCTTTAATATTGGAGATTTTTTTAATTTTAAATTAGGTATAAATCGTTTTTATGAAGCTTGTATTTCCTCTGGAAAACAGATTTCATTAATAGGATCAATTATAATTTGTGCATCGATTATAATTGGCGTGTTATCATTGACTGGTTTAGGCGTAAAACTAACGTCATTAATTATATCCCTTTCAGGAAATAGTATTTGGCCAGCTCTTATCTTAACTGGACTTGCTTGTTTATTATTAGGAATGGAAGTCCCTACTACTGCTGCTTATGTGATCTGTGTGTCTGTTGCAGGGCCAGCACTGGTAGATATGGGTTTAGAGCTTCTTCAAGTTCATTTATTTGTGTTTTGGTTTGCTTTATTATCAACAATAACTCCACCTGTTTGTGGAACTGTTTTTATAGCTTCAGGAATGGTTTCTGAAAACTGGCTTAAAGTTTCCATTACCTCAATGAGTTTAGGTATTGGACTTTACTTCATTCCATTAGCAATGATAGCAAACGATGAAATAATTAAGCTAGATACTGAATCTTTGTATGCAATTATAGCATTTGTAAAGGTTGCTATAAGTTTAGTAATGTTATCCTATGCATTGATTACTAAAAGTTTAATCTTTTTTAGGCTTTTAGCCTTTGGTTTAGGCATGGTTTTAATGTTTGTATAAAGATAATTTTATTTTCTGTAATTTTTTTGATAAGCCTTGCCAAAGCCTTCAATATATATGGCTCTTAGTGGTTCTATACTGTAGAAGTTGAAATCATTAAACATTCCCCACATTTTGCTTCCACTTTCAATTTTTTGATATGATTTTAAAAGATCACTAAATTCTTGACTTTCTTTTTTTAAGGTAAGCTTTTGTATTATTCCGTTAATAGTTAACCTTGGATTGTTAGATTTGGTTTTGTTTAACTCTCTAAGTGAAAAATAAATGCTAACTTTATGATTTTCAACAATATTTTTTGTATGCTCGCTAAGGTCGCTTATTAAAATATATAATCGTTTATTTTTATACATGGGAATAGTTTTAGAGAGGAAAGGGAAGTTGTCCTTTCCATTAGTGCCAAGAACTGATATCTCATATTCACCTTCTAAGATATTTTGTATTTTATTTTCGATTTCTGAATTGGTCTTTTGATACATTTATATATTTTTTTTTAAATTAAAGTTTAGTTGTAACAATTTTTTAGATACTGGAAAACAAATTAAATAGGTCAAATATTTGAAATGAGAAATTTATTTTTTTATTTTATAGCATCATTATTTTCTTTATTTATTCTCTTCTATTGCTTAACCCTGACTTCAATTAGTCGAGGTTCAGGTGAAACTTTTGCTGTTTTTTTATTACCGCTAAGTTCTCATTTTTCCTGGGATAGAGCTTCTGTATCTTCAATTTATTCAATTTATATGGTCTTTTTAGGTATAGGGTCATTATTATCTGGTTTATCCTTTGATAAATATGGCCCTAGGTTTAATTATATGGTTGGTTTAGGCCTTTTATCTATAGCTTATGGATTGTTAGATAGTTTGTCATCTATTTGGCAATTTTATGCCTTTTTAGGTATTTTAGGCGGTTTAGGTGCTTCAATGGTTGGTGTGATACCCGCTCAGAGTTTAGTGTCCAGGTGGTTCGATAAAAATTTAGGTACGGCCTTATCTATAGCCTATGCTGGTCAGGGCTTAGGTATTCTTATAATGGCTCCATTATCCCAAATTTCTATTGATCAATTTGGATGGCAAGCTTCATACAGATATATTTCATATGTTTTCATGGTTTTATTAGTTATCGCCACATTCCTTCCATGGAAAAAAATATCAAGTGGATCAAAAGATAATCCAAGAAAAACTAATAACGGAAAAGCTATTGGTGGAATTTCTTTAAAAGAAGCAATTTTTACAAAAACATTTTGGGGTTTTTTCTTTATATTTTGTTTTACAGCAATAGGTATTTTTGGCATTTCTCTTCATGTTGTTGCTTATTTAGTTTTTGTTGGGTTTTCTGAAGTTGAAGCTGCTTTTTCATTTGGAATTGCAGGAATTTTAAACTTTATAGGTATGGTTTTGACAGGATTAGCTGCTGATCGATACCCAAGACATCTTGTTGCCACTGCTAGTTATGCTTTGAGCTTTATGGCAATTTTTAGTTTAGCTTTAATGCAATTTTACTCTTCTATTATCTTTTTAATATTATTTATAATTGGTTTTGGACTATCTGCAGGTGCGCGTGGTCCCATTATTACAACATTAATGGCTGAAATTTTTGCAGGTAAAGGCTTGGCCTCTATATATGGTGCAACAAACTTAGGTCAGGGAATAGGGGCTGCTACTGGGGCCTTTTTAGCAGGGTTTCTTTTTGATTTGACTGGTGGTTATAATTTTGGTTTCTTTTTATGTAGCATATTTACATTTTGCGGTGCTGTATTATTTTGGACAATACCTCAAATAAGACATTCAAAAATATGAGTTAGGGGATTTTAATGAACATACTCACAAAAGATTACAAAGTAATTGCTAAAGGTTTAAAATTTCCTGAAGGTCCTATCTGGATGGATGATGGCTCAATAATATTAGTCGAAATAGCAAGGGGTACTCTTAGTAGAGTTTTGCCATCTGGAGAGATAAATGTGGTAGCTAATCTAGGTGGAGGGCCAAATGGTGCTGCTATAGGCCCAGATGGGTTTTGCTATGTCTGTAATAATGGTGGATTTGAGTGGGAGATTTCATCTAATAAAAAAGGAATGAGGCCTATTCTTGAGAGTTCTTCGTATATAGGAGGAAAAATTCAGAAGGTAAATATAGCAACTGGTGAATTTTATACACTTTACAGTGAATGTGATGGGATTTCTTTAAAAGGCCCTAATGATATTGTTTTTGATAAAGAGGGTAATTTTTGGTTTACTGACTTAGGTAAAGCTAGAAATAGGACTATGGATAGAGGTGGCATTTACTGGGCTAAAGCAGATGGATCAATGATAAAAGAAGTAATCCACCCATTTATGACACCAAATGGAATAGGTTTATCACCTGATGAAAATATTTTATATGTTGCTGAGACCGAGGGTGGAAAACTCTACAGCTATGAAATAATAGGAGAGGGAGAAGTTAAGAAATTATCATTTCCTGAATCTATTAATGGTGGTCGTTTATTAAACAAAGAAGGGGGGATTAAGAGATTTGACTCGCTAGCTTTGGAAAATAACGGTAACGTTTGTGTTGCAACTCTTATAAATGGGGGTATTTCGGTTATAAGTCCTGCTGGTGAGCTGTTAGAATTTATTAAATTTGAAGATCCTTACATTACTAATATATGTTTTGGTTCAAATAATTTAAAAAAGGCTTATGTTACTGCATCTTATGAAGGGAACCTGTTAGAGGTTGATTGGGACAGAAAGGGTTTACCTTTAAATTTTTTAAACAAATGAATGATCTACAAAATATTTAATAATTCTTTTTTTATATTCAAAATAATGTTTTGTGGGTTTTCCGTAAAATCTGTCTGGAAAATTTCAAGCTCAATTTTTAAATTATCTTTCCTGTTGAATAATATTTTTAAGTATTTTGCAATATCAATATTTTCCATATTATTTTCATCATTTATTGTTTTCCTTCCTACTGGTCTAAAGTTTTTATCAAAACGAATATTTGAAAATTGAAGTAAACCAAGGTGAGGTGATTTTTTTAAAAATCTTTCCAAATCTAAATCTTCAAAACTGTGATAAAGGTCAATAATAAGTTTATGATTACTATTCTTTATTAATTTTTGGCAACTCGCAATTGAATTGAAATGGCCTTTTTTGAGTATTTCCCAACTCCCTATAGGCTCTAGACCTAAATGCAATTTGAACTTTTCTGCTTGAGACATCAGAGTTTTAAATTTAACTAAAGTCTCTTCTCTGATAGTTTTTATATCTAGGTAATTGTTTATTTGTTTGAATTCCTGACTTATTGGATTGGGTCCGCCAAGAATACCCCCGGTAATAACACAAATTAAATCTGGGTTTAAAATTTTTCCGTAGTTTAATATTTTTTCATTTTGATTTGAGTAAAATGGATCAGTAAAGTAACCTACTGAGTTAACGCTAGTCACGTTTATTTTATTTAAATTTAGATCTTGTCTTAACTTATTTACGCCATAACTTTCAATAAAATCAGTATGTAAACCAACATTTTTAATACCTGATTTAACAATAGTTTCAATAAATTCATATGGTTTTATCTCATTTGGCCACATATAACTATTGATCGATAATTTTTTGTCTAGAAGGTCTTTATAATCAATTTTCATGTATTTTAATTATTGTAATAGTATTGAATCTCCAAAAACATGCATCCTTCGTCAGATCTGAATGGTCCATGGTTTGTTCCAGGAGGTCTGCACGCGTAGGCAGGACTTTGGGTCGTGATTTTAGGATTCCCTGGCTTGTCGTTACCTAAGGTAATAGATCCTGATATCATGTATACTTCTTCCCAGTAATCATGAACAAATACTTCAGTATTAAATGAACCAGGTTTAAATCTAATTAAACGTGTCCTAACACCTATTTTATTAACCTCATCTAATTTGCCTGATAGCATTTTCATTTCAATGCCTGGCCCAGCTCCTGGTGCTAGCTCCCAACCTTCTTCAAGGTTTAATTGAGAAAAATCAATAGCATTTTTTAACATTTTTTAGTCCCTTTATTTATTAACTTTTGTAAATCATCAAACCAATTAAGCTTCTTTTCCAAGCTGTCTCCTTCATTGCTGATAATATTTTTAATTAATAAGTCTATATTTTCTAAACCATTAAAGTTACTATTTATTAAATTAAAAGTTTTGTCACATATTTCTTTTTCTGTCATTGGGTTTTCAGGATCACCTTTTGCGTTAAGGTTTGTTTTCTTAAGAATAGATCCATCTTTAAGTTTGATCAATAAAGATGCTGAGTAATTATTTGGAAAATTATCAGTCATTTCTGAATTATTTTTTATTATTACTTTCTCTCTAATTTCTGAAATTTCTATGTCATTTAGAATATTTTCTTTGAAATAATCTTCCAAAATGTCTCCATAATTAAGTGATATCGCACAACAATGTTGTAAAGAAAATTTCCCTTCAATATCATTTTTGGGTTTAATTTTATCACAAAAATCAATAGCAGTTTTATAGGTCTCTATAACTATTTCAGATATTTGACTTATTTGTATATTGTTTTTTAATAATTCTTTTTTAAGATCTAATGAGACACCTATTACTGGATGGCTGTGCCTACAGGCAGGCCATGGTTTGTTTGAAACATCATTGATAAGGAGTTTGTTATTAACTTTTATTAATTCTTTGTAATCAATATGATCTTTATACCCTTTTAAAAAACCTAATTCACCTTCAATCATATCTAGAGGTGTTTGGGCACCATTTTGAGCAAGGAATGCAGATGTAACCCCTGACTTAGATGCGTTTGCAAGGGCGTATTGTTTTGCTTCTCCATTTCCTTTTCTGCATTGCCATACGCCAGATGAAGCCATTGTAGATAGCTGAATTGAAGTATTGATTTTATGATATATAGATTCTGAATTATTTTTAAAATTTAAAATATAGCTAGAGGCTGCAGCTGCTCCAAAAACTCCACATGTAGCACTTGAGTAAAAAATTTTATAGTGATTTTCTCCCATACATATTCCCATTCTTATAGACGTTTCATATCCTATTACTATTGCTTTTAAAAAATTAAGTATGTCTATATCTACCAAGGAAGATGTTGCTATTGCAGCTGGAATAACTGTATCACCTGGATGAATAATTGAAGTTCTATGGACGTCATCAAGCTCTAAAATATTCCCAACAGAAGCATTGATGAAGGCGCTATCAAATACATTTAATTTTCTTTTACCAAATAAATTAAGTGAATGACCTTCAGGAAGAGACTGTTGTAATTTACAGAAAGGTGTTGCTTGCTTTGTTTTTGTTCCTGCAAGTGCATAACCAATCCAGTCAATAATCTCTAATTTTGTTTTTAAGATTGTATCTTTGTCGGGCTCTTTCATTATTTGTTCAATGAATAAATCTATCATTTTAAAAATCTTCTCATTAACGCCTTGATTTAATCATAAAATTATATAACTATTTTTATTTACATTCATTAAATAATGCATTTGGCTTTATTATTAATTATAGGAAAGGTGTTACAATGTTAAAAACTACCAGACGTAAGTTTCTTAAAAATAGTGCTTTAGTTGCAGCTTCTGCATCAATGAGTCAATCATTTATTATGGAAGCAATGGCTGCAGATCCACTTAAAATTTGGACTATTGGAGTGGCTAAGGTAACGAAAACATGGGATGAAATGGGTAAGCAAGCTGGTGTACCTTTAGTATATTCTGCAAAGAGTGGCTCTGCTGACCAGGCTATTCAAAAGTTTTTTGTTGGAGATGGTCAAAAATTATATGATGCCATTACTGATAATGGTGGTGGTCAAGAAGATGCCATGTCAGACAACAAGGCTATTGTACCATTAGATGTTTCAAGGATTAAAAACTGGAAAAATTTAATTCCTGCTTATAAAGAAGGAAATGTTGCAGCAAATACTATTAGAAATCGTAAGGGTGAAATAGTTGGTGTTCCTTATATATCAAATGCTGATTCTATGGCTTATAATAAATCAAAGGTAGGTGGAGATATAGACACCTGGGATGCGTTGTTTGATAGTCAATTTAAAGGGTATGCTGCTATGCAAAATGACTCTGGCCCTACTTTAACCACAACCGCTGTTTATCTGAAGGAATCTGGTAAACAGGATATAGTTAACCCTTCTGATATGAGTAAGTCTGAAGTTAAAGGTGTGTGCCAATTTCTTATAGATATGAAAAAGAAAGGTCAGTTTAGAACTTTTTGGGATGGTTTTGGAAATGGAGTTGATTTGTTAGCAAGTGAAGAAGTTCTTGTTTCATCATGTTGGGAGCCGATTGCAGTAATAGCAGCTAAGAAGGGTGCAGATATTCACTATGGCACTATGAAGGAAGGTCATCAAACATGGAACAATGTATGGATGTTAACTAAGGGTGGCAAGCAAAGAGGGCAAGAAGAAAACTTTTATAAATTAATGGATTTATATCTGTCTCCTTGGTTTGGTGCTAGAACTCTGGCTAATTTAGGTTTTACTCCTCAAATGACTGGGGTTAATGAATATGTTGATGCAAACCCAAGTGATTTTGATGCTAAAACAAAAGCCAATATTGCAGAAAGACTTAAGAATAAAGCTGACAGAATGGCTGTAAAAGGAAATTCATGGCAGAATTTATATCCTAAAGAGCTTAGAGCTTATCAAGACTGGTGGGCAAAAGTACAAGCTGCTTAAATCTATATAACAATTACAACTCTCTTTTGCAGGGTTGTAATTTTTTGGTTATTTCATGAATCCTAAAAGTAATTTTTTATTTAAAATACCTATCATGTTTATGATAGTTTTTTTTGTTATTCCTCTAGCTTTAACAGTTGTTTGGAGCGTTTTTGAGAGAACAATGTTTTGGATGGAGCCTGCCTTTACCTTGTTTTCCTATGAAAACTTCTTTTTCTCATCAAGGTTAGAAAATTTTTTGTCATCAATGATGCATTCATCAATTTCTGTGATTTTTGCTTTTTTTATTGGCTTTCCAATTGCTATTTTTATTAGACGAAGAGTTAAAAAAGTTGCTCAACATAGGGTGATGTTACTCTTTATTCTTCCTTTTATGGTATCAGAAATTATAAGGATTTTTGCATTAAGACCAATTTTATCTAGAAATGGTGTTGTTAACTCTTTTCTTATGGATATGAACATAATTGATAGTCCATTTTCAATTTTTGTTTTTACTCCTACAGGGGTAGTTATTGGTGAGATAGTTTCTTTTTTGCCATTTATGATTTTTTCTACATTTTTAGCGCTTGAAGCAATTCCAAATTATATTTTTGAAGTTTGTTCTGATTTAGGTGTTAATAGAAAAAGAATGTTCCTTGATATTTTTTTTCCTCTTGCTGCTCCTGGTTTGTTTGCTGGTAGTGTTTTTATATTTGTTAATGGTATTGGGATAGCTTTGATCCCAACTATCTTAGGGGGACCTGGTTCAGTAAATGCAGGTCTGATTGCTACACAAGCTATTATAGCGCTTGATTTTCCTTTGGCTATGGCTGTAAGTGCAATAATGATGTTTACTTTGATGGGTCTTTTATATATCGGGCATAGGCTATTTAATTTAACAAAATTATTGGAGCCAATAAGCTAATGTCACTAAGAGATGATTTTCAACCGCAGTGGAAGTTGGCTCTTAAATGGGGTTGGCTTGCTTTTGCTGTCTTTATTTTGATGGCTCCTACTTTTTACACTGTCTACATATCTTTTAATGAATTGGGTTTTGGAGCTAAATATTACATTTTTACCTTTCAATGGTACGAGAGTGTTTTTTCTGATAGGCAATTACTTGGTGCATTAGGTTGGACAATGCTTCTGGCATTAATAACTTTACCAATTGTTATTCCATTTGGTTTGTTGTCAGCTAAATTATATAAACAAAGCTCTCAAAAAGTTTGGATAGTTTTTGTTCTGCTCTCTCCATTATTTGTTCCGGCTGATATACTTGCGTCTGCTTTATTAGTTTTTTTTAAAAACTTAAATAAATTTTTTACTTTTATAGCTGATTTTACTGGAATTTATGCACTGGAATCGTGGTTTGATCTTGGTATAATGACTGCTGTAATTGGACTTATTGTCTACACATTACCTTATGTGTTTGTGGTTATTATGATTACAATGGCTAGGTATAGAAATGAACAAACTGAAGCTGCAAGAGATTTAGGCGCTTCTGCTTGGAGAGCGTTTTGGGAAATTGAATTTCCTCAAATTCGTGCAGGTGTCTTTAGTGCGTGTGCCTTTGTCGTAATCCTAACGTTTAACGAATATACAAGAACGAGTCTTCTTAAGGGTGGTTTTGATACCTTTACATCAGTTTTGATTTCTCAAATGTTAAATACTGGAATGTCTGAGGAATCTTACGCAATGGCTTCAATAGTTAGTTTAGTAGCCATTCTGATAGTCTCGTCAATATTGATATTTACAGCTTTACGAACAGAAGAAATGGAAAAAGTAACAAGAATAGTTAAAGAACCTAATAAATAAGTTTTGGAGAAAAATCTTGCCTAATAAAAATTCAATCGAAGTTAGGAATTTAGTTAAAACATATGGTGATGTATATGCTTTAAAAAATGTTGATTTAGACATAGCTGACGGTGAATATTTTGTTTTGTTAGGTCCTAGTGGCGGAGGTAAAACTACACTCTTAAGGTCAATAGGTGGCTTTATAAGGCCGGATAGTGGTACTGTTCAAATAAAAGGTAAAAATGTTGATAATCTGCCTCCAGACAAAAGACCAACTTCAATGGTGTTTCAGGGGTTTGCACTTTTTCCACATATGACTGTATATGAAAATATTGGTTATGGTTTAAAACTAAGGTCTGTAGAAAAAAGTATTATCCATGATAGGGTTATTAAAATGATGGATCTAGTAGGCCTTTCTGGTTTGTCTGACAGGAAACCCCATGAACTATCTGGTGGTCAGCAACAAAGAGTTCAATTGGCGAGAGCTCTTATTTTAGAGAATGATGTACTCCTTTTGGATGAACCTTTGTCAGCTTTAGATGCTCAACTTAGAAAAGATATGTGTATTGAGTTAAAGCGTCTTCAGAAGACAGTTGGCATTAGCTTTGTTCATGTAACTCATAACCAAGAAGAGGCTATGTCTGTTGCTGATAGAATAGCAATTATTGCTGATGGTGAAATGGTTGAGCAGGGCTCACCTAAAGAAATATATAGTAATCCTAAAAAGAAGTTCACAGCTGAGTTTATTGGTGAAAAAAATATCTTAAATGGTGTGGTTGTTGATTTTAATAAATCAAAAATATTAGTAAATATTGAAAAAGATGAAATTGAAGTTGCAAATAACAATTATACTATAGCTAAAAATCAAGAAATTAGTTTGTCTATAAAATCAGAATCTATTCAGATTAGTAAAGTTTCATCTTCGAAATCAAAGGGAGCAAAGAATAGTATAACTGGAAAAGTTACAGAAATAACCTTTTTAGGTCAGTTTATTAGGTATCTCGTTTTACTTAGTAATAATCAAGAAATTCAAGTTAGATCGAATAATGAGGTTGAGGGTGTTAGTTTGAACGATCAAATAAATTTAACATGGAGTTTAGATGATTTTCTTATTCATGAGAGTTAATTTACTCAGGAGGTTTATCTAAATATGGAGTTAATTCTTTTCCATTAGATCCTTCTTCTTTTATATACCAATCACCAATCTGGCTTGAAGTCATAAATATTACATCTTCTCTTTTTTTCAAATCTTGGATCATTTTCTTTAAATAATAAAAATTTTGAGGAACTCCAACAATATGAGGGTGCAAAGCTAAAGTTATAATTTTTGTATTAGATAGTTTCTCTTCATCAAATACATTCAAAGTTGCGTTTAACCTCTTCTGCATTTCATCACAAGAGTTGTTTTGAACAGTCCAAATGGGCACGTCATTTAACTCAAACGTATATGGCATTGCTACAATAGGACCTGATTTTGTTCTCATCCAACAAGGCAGTTCATCGATTAACCAATCATGTAAAAACTCAATACCATTTTCTTTTAATAGTTCCGGAGTGCTTTCTGTTTCCCCACCACCAGGACCAAACCAGCTTCGCACAGGTTGCCCAGACAAACTTCTAAGTAAATTCAGGCTCTTTTCAATTACAAGTCTTTCGTCCTTAGCAACTCTTAAAGATTCTTGAAACCAACCATGCCCAACTAACTCCCATTTAAGATCACATATTTTCTCAAATGCAGATGGATATACTTCAGCAACTTGAGCATTTATGAAAGCCGATACAGGTATGCTGTTTTCTTCAAATAATTTGAAAAGTCTGGAAAGGCCAACTCTCATCCCGTATTCTACCCATGAATAATTAGGCAAATCTGGTGGTTCAGGTGTTTTTCCATGAGGTGGTGGCAAAATACCTCTTGGCATATTTTTATCAAAAGGCCAATACTCAACATTCATTACAACATGCACAATTAAAGGCTTTCCTTCAGGAGGATTAAGTTTTTTTTGGCTTGAAGACAGGCGATAGGGAACTCTAGGGTTTGGCCACATAAACAATTCCTTTATAAAAATTTATTATTGCAAGATTTTTTCAAAAAAAGAAGATGTTTTTAGTAAAAATTCATCATTATGTTGTGCTGCTAATATTTGAAGTGAATGAAATGTTTTTCCACCGTTTTTGTATGGTAATGATATAGCTGGCAAATCAGCAATATTAGCCAATGACGTTAAGTTTGCTTGGTTTTCTGGTGGTTTATCTTTTATATTAAAAGAGTTTTGGGGGGTAGTGGGCATTAAAACCAAATCAAATTCTTTATATATAGTTTTGATTTGATTTTTTAATATTTCAAGTTCTAATCTAATATTTTTAATTTCTTGTTTATCAATAGATTTTCCAAAAAATAAGTTATTTCTTAAATGTTCTGTAATATAACTGGCTTTATTTTCTAATAATTCTTTTAAATTTTTAGCACCTTCATTTTCAACAATTTTGAGCAATAACTTTCTATGAAAATTAGGTTCCCAAAAATGCATATCATTATATTCTATATTTATTCCATTTTTTCCAATCTTTAACAAAGCTTCTTTAAAACCCTCAATGACGTCTTTGTTAATAACATTATTGAAGATTTGATTGGGAACTAAACATTTTATGTTATTTATGGGCTTGTAATCACAATTATGAATTGATGAATTAATTATTTTGTATAAGTTATTGATATTAAATACATTGTTAGAATGAAAACCTATTGTGTCATATGTATCGCTTAATAAAATGAGGTCTTTATTGTTAGTCATTGAAGAAGAAGGTTTAAAACCAACAATTCCACAATAAGAGGCAGGGATCCTAATTGATCCCATTGTGTCTGTTCCAATTGAAAACTTTACTAACCGAGATGCAATAGCAGCTGCTGATCCACCCGATGATCCGCCTACTGATAATTCTTTATTATTTGGATTAATGCATCTTCCATAAAAGCTTGTTGATGTATCTCCTCCAAATGCGGCTTCATCCATATTTGTAGAACCTATTACTATTCCTCCATTTTCCTTTATCCTTTTGATAATAGGATCATCATTTTTGGAAACTGAACCTTCAAAATGTTTAATACCTCCGGTATAGGGGAAATTTTCTACTTTAATATTAGGTTTAACTGTTATTAATTCACCATCTATTTTTGAAACTTTATTTGATCTCCCATCAGATAAAATTGCATCTCTTAAGGAATTTTCTTGATTTGAATGTATAATTATATTGTGTGAATTATATTTTTTCAGTTTGTTGAAAAAAGCATTTACTTTTGATACTGATTTTGTGTTTGTATTCATTTGTATAATCTATAGTTAAGCAATTATTTTAAAAAGGTTTTTTTTATGTCCTATGGTGAAGTTTTTAAGATTTTAAAAGATAAAAACGTTAATGTCTGGCTTTATTATACTAAACATGAATTTGTTCAAAAATTAGCAAATGACAGCTTGCATGAGAATTGTTTTTTAAATTATTTAAAACAAGATTACCTATTCCTTATTCAGTTTTCTAAAGCTTGGTCTTTAGCCATCCTTAAATCTGACAATCTTGAAGAAATGAAAATTGCAGCCAGTACTGTAAATGAATTAATTAATTTTGAGATGGGACTCCATATAAGTTTATGCGAAAAATATGGAATTTCTAAACTTGATTTAGAAAATACTGAAGAAAAGAACGAAAATATAGCCTACACTCGCTATGTTTTGGAGCTTGGTTATTCTGGAGACTTTTTAGATCTTTTGTCTGCTTTATCACCATGCGTACTTGGGTATGGTGAGATTGGTTTAAATTTACAAAATTCTAATCCTAAAATATCTATGTATAAAAAATGGATTGAAACATATTCTAGTTCTGAATATCAAAGCGTCTGTTTAAATGTTGGTAAATTAATAGATAAATCATTTAAATTAAGGCTTGGTGAAAATTACACCAACACTTACAAATGGAACAAAGCCAGTCTAATATTTAAAAAGGCAACATCCCTTGAAGTTGATTTTTGGAACATGGCATTGAAATAAGGGGTTATTTAAATTAATAAATACCCCTTTTTTTGAAATTATGAAAAACTATTTTGCGCTACAGTCATTGCCACTAACATTGGAATAGACAAAATTGTATTTTTCCTAGAAAATAGCATTGCTTTTCTTGCTGCTTTAGCCTTAGTTTCTGCATCCACTTCAACTATACCTAAAGCCTTTTTTTGATTTGGCCATATCACTATCCAAACGTTTAAAAACATTATAATTGCAAGCCACATTCCTATTCCAATAGGCCAAAAACCATTAGAAAATGTCATTGCATCGTGAAGATACCCGTTAAGATGTGCTAGAATTAATCCTGTTACTACCGTGGCCACAGACCCCCATCTAAACCACCATAAAGCTGCTGGGGCTATTACTTTGCTTATAGCTGGTTTTTGGTCATCAGGAATATTAACCATATTTGGAATTTGAATAAAATTAAAATAATAGAGTATTCCAACCCACATAATTCCTGAAATGACATGTAGCCATCTCAATAACCACATATTGAAAGCTGTTTGATCAAATGATCCTTGTGCTAAAAAGAAAATAAATATTAAAGCAAATACAAATCCAGTAATTACTGCGCTTCTTAAGTTTGTTAATAATGAAGTCATTTTATACTCCTTTTTGTTAATTACCTTATTACAATAATTTTTATTTGTACAAACTTAAGTAATATTAAAAGATTCTAAGTTTATTTAATTAAACGTTTAATGTAATAATGTTCTTTTAATAGATAATGAGTTTTTCGATGAACACATATGATATTCACATAAAAAATGCTGAAGTAATAGATGGTACGGGTGCGCCTAAATTTAAATCTGATGTTGTTGTTGATAAAGGAAAGATTATAGGTGTTTTTCCTTCTAACCACGATGATGTAAGAGACAAATCAGAGAAACATTTTCTATCAAATTTTATGGCAAAAAACACAATTAATGCGGAAGGAAAAATCATTTCACCTGGTTTCATAGATGTTCATACTCATGATGATCATAATGTTTTTTCTGACCCATCAATGACATGCAAAATAAGTCAAGGAGTTACGACCTGCGTTGTTGGAAATTGTGGAATTAGTTTGGCTCCTTTTAGTTACAAAGGTGATGTGCCAGCTCCAATAGCTTTGTTAGGAAAATCAGATAACTTCAAGTTTCCAAGGGTTAAAGATTATGTGGAAGAATTTAACAATAATCCTAGCACAGTCAACGTTGCTCTCTTAACAGGTCATTCAATGCTTAGAGTAGAAGCTATGAAAGGAGAATTTGATAGACCTGCTAGTTCTCAAGAAATAAATAAAATGATTGACACTCTTATGTTAGCTGTTGAAGACGGTTCTATTGGGATGTCTACTGGATTAGCTTATCCTGCTGCAAATGCTGCTCCCACTAGTGAAATTGTAGAATTGGTCAAAATATTACCAAAAATGAATGCTGTTTTTACTACACATATGCGTAATGAGGCTATTGATGTTATAAAATCAGTTAAAGAAACCATTGAAATTTGTTCTTCAACTAAAGTTAGAACGGTAATTTCTCATCACAAATGCGCTGGCAGAGATAATTGGGGCAAAAGTAAAGAAACGTTAAAGTTAATAAGTGAAGCTAAGAACAATAATTTTTTAGATTTAGACTGTTACCCTTACACAGCTAGTTCTACAATGTTACTTAAAAGTTTTGTAAAAAGAGCCGACAAAGTTTTGGTTACTTGGTCAGACAATTATCCTGATGTTTCTGGGCAGGATTTAAATGATTTGGCTAATAATTTTGGTTTAAGTATTGATGATACAATAGATAAATTATATCCCGCAGGAGCCATTTATTTTCAAATGGGTGATGATGACTTGAATAGAATTTTAAAGTTTGAAGGCTCCATGGTTGGTTCTGATGGTATTCCTGGGGATAGGCATCCACATCCAAGGTTGTGGGGTACATTTCCAAGAGTTTTAGGTAAATATTCAAGAGAAATGAAATTATTTCCTCTTGAAGAGGCTGTTTATAAAATGACAGGAAAAAGTGCATCTGTTTTTGGTCTTGAGAAAAGAGGTACCATAGATATTGGTAATTATGCAGATTTAGTTATTTTTAATCCAGAAACAGTAATGGATAAAGCTTCATATCAGTCCCCAAAATTACACGCAGATGGAATAGAGAATGTGTTTGTAAACGGTCAGATGGTTTGGCAAAATGACTCATCAACCGAAAAGAGACCAGGTATGTTTTTGAAAGGAAAAAAGTTTAATTAATTAAACAAATTTTTCACAATCTTTGAAATCAACTGCACTAAACCCGTATTTTTGGTAAAGGTAAAGTGCGTTTTTATGATCAAGTGAGCAGGTGTTAATAGTTAATTTTTTTATTTTCCTACTATCCCAGGCTGTTAATATTGCAGTCTTTAATAAATATTTTCCAAGACCCATTCCAATTGCTTCTTTAACAAGACCAAAGAAACTAATATCGCAAATATCTTTTGTTCGGTAATCTAGCATATAAAAACCAGCTGGAAATCCGTCTTTAATGAATGTGTAAAGTAAAACATTTTTATTACCTACAAAATCATCAATTTCTTTATTGCTTTTATTAAGCCAATCTGTCCAAAAATATTTTTCACCAACCTGTTTGTAAAAAAATAAGAAATACCATGATGGAAAATCTTCAGCCAAAAAAATACTAAGTTTGTGTTTAAGGTTTTTTGGCCAATCAAACTTCGGCACCTCATTCATTTCTAAATATGTAACCCGATAACTAATTTTTGTTTTTTTTATAATGTCCATTTACATAAACTTTCGTTTTACTTTTGGCTTGGTTTTGAGCAGTATAATATTATATAAATTTTATGTTTAAAATCCTTTATTTGGAGAAATTATGAAACTTGTTGATCACTTCATAAATGGAAAAAATGCAGAATTTCCGAATTTAACTTCAACTCCAATTTTTAATCCAGCTTCAGGAGAAGAAGTTTCAAGAGTTGTATCGGGCACTTTAGATTGTGTAAACAAGGCTGTTGAATCCTCACTTAACATTTTGCCTGAATGGTCAAGTTTGACCCCTTTAGCAAGGTCAAGAAAAATGTTTAAATTAAAAGAAATCATCGAATTAAGACAAAATGAGCTTGCTAAACTTATTTCTTTAGAACATGGAAAAACCTTTGATGATGCTTTAGGAGAAATTGGAAGAGGGTTGGAAGTTGTTGAATTTGCTTGTGGCATACCAACTCATTTGGCAGGTAATTACACAAGTAATGTTGGAAGATCAATTGATAGTTGGTCTGATTATCAGCCTATGGGAATATGTGCAGGCATAACACCTTTTAATTTCCCTGTGATGGTTCCAATGTGGATGTTTCCTGTTGCCATTGCTTGCGGAAACTGTTTCATTCTGAAACCTTCTGAAAGAGATCCAAGCTCAACTAAATTACTGGCTGAAATAGTTTTGGAGGCAGGGATACCTCCTGGTGTTTTAAATCTTGTTAATGGTGGAAAAGAAACCGTGGATGCAATTTTGCAACACAAAGACATTAGTGGTGTAAGTTTTGTAGGTTCAACTCCTATTGCTCATTACGTATATAAAGAAGCTGCTAAGTATGGGAAAAAAGTGCAAGCAATGGGTGGAGCTAAAAACCATATGGTGGTAATGCCGGATGCCGACATGGAAATGGTTGGTGATGCTATAATGGGTTCTGTTTTTGGCTCTGCTGGTGAAAGATGTATGGCTATCTCTGTTGTGGTAGCTGTTGGTCAAGGAACAGGAGATAGAATTAAAGAAATTGTTAAGCCTAAAATTGAAAATTTGAAAATAGGTCCTGGACTTGACCCTGAGTCTGAAATGGGACCTTTAGTGACCTCTGATCACTTGGCTAAAGTAAAAAAATATATAGATCAAGGCTTGGAAGAGGGGGCAGATTTAATTGTAGATGGAAGAAATTTAAAGCTTCAAGGCTATGAAAATGGTTTTTTTATAGGCGGATCTTTTTTTGACAATGTAACAACTGATATGTCTATTTATAAAGAAGAAATTTTTGGCCCTGTTCTTTCCATGGTTAGAGCTGATAGTTTTGATTATGCACTTGATATTGTTAATAAACACGAATATGGAAATGGAACGGCGATTTTTACTTCAAACGGAGGTGTTGCAAGAAAATTTACAAATGAATGTCAAATAGGAATGGTAGGGGTTAATGTGCCTATTCCAGTTCCTGTTGCCTATCATTCATTTGGAGGTTGGAAAAGGTCTGCATTTGGTGGTCACGGCGTTTATGGAATGGAAGCGGTAAGGTTTTATACTAGGTTAAAAACGGTAACCGGAAGATGGCCTTCAGGCCATCATTCAGGTGCTCAATATACATTTCCAAGTAATAATTAGTTTTTTAACATTTTAGAAAAATCACTTACTTCTGGTAATGGCCATTTATCAGTGTCATTTGGTACTTTGAAAACATTTAATGTCATAGAAATTAAACTATAGTAACCACATATGCCGACTAAATCTATTGCAGCATTTTCTCCTAATAAATCGACTAATTTTTGATAAGTTACATCAGTTACATTTTTTAAAATATTAGCTTCTGCTGCAAAATCAAAGACAGCTTCTTCTTCCGCATTTTGAAAATTTGGCTTTTGACCTAAGCTTATAACTTTTACATGCTCAGGATCAATTCCACCTTCAATTGCTAGTGGAGCATGATGCTCCCATTCAAAAGCAGCTGACCAAACTCTTCCAGTAACAATAATGGCTAATTCAGATAATCCTTTAGAAAGACAGGTTCCGTATCTGGCATAAGCGCCAACAGTTTGTGCGCTTTTAGCAAGGCCAGGATTGTTAAGCCAAATTCTTAAAGGTCCTACAACGTGTCCTCTAGGTCCAGAAATAATAGTGTCATGTATTTCTTTTTGTTCTTTTGTTAATTCTTCAACTTTCCAATCTTTTATACGTGTCATTTTTTATCCTTCTATTATGTCTGTAATTTTTTTTAATAATATTTCGTCACTATATTTCCAACCTAATAATGAAATGCCTACAGGTCTATTTTTATTTTTTAAGCAAGGTAAAGAAATTTGTGGTCTGTAAGTCATTCCCGCTATTGAAGTCATTTCCATTAACTTTTTTCTATAAGATCCCAAGCTTGCATCGTCTTGACCGCAAACTGGTGCTGAAAAGGGAGCTGTAGGGAATATAGCTATAACTCCCTCAGGTAAAGAATTTTCGACCTCTTTAACAAGCTTGTTTCTAAAAGTTTTAGCTAATTTTACTTCGTCATTAGTTATTTTTGAAGCCATCTCAATCCTTGCATTTATTTCAGGTGATATGGTTGGTTTATTTTTTGTTATCCAAGGTAAAACGTTTTCTTTCACTTCGTTACCTTGAAGAATTCTGAAATTATCTGCAATTTCTGATTTGGTGAGGGTAGATAGACGAACTTTACTAATTCCTGGTAACTTTAAATCTATAAATTTTTTAAATTCATTTTGAACTTCAGTTTCAGCTATTTCAAGAAGATCTTCTGCAATAACGTATTTTTTAAAATTAGCTTTAGAAGTCTCATTATTATTTAATAGAACATCACCAATTTTCTGAAACACTTCAATCTTCTTTGCAAACCAACCTACGGTATCAAAGCTTGGTGCCATAGGATAAACACCATTAGTGTTAATTCTGTCATGTGTAGGCCTTATTCCCATTAACCCACAAAATGAAGCTGGAATTCTAACGGAACCACCTGTATCAGAGCCTATTGAAAAATCGTAAAGGTTTTCGGTTAGGGCAGCTGCTGAACCAGAGCTTGATCCACCAGGCACACAACCAGGAGCATTTAAATTGTTGGGTGTGCCGTAATGACCGTTTTCCCCAATTAATGAATAAAAGAATTCATCACAAATCGTAATTCCTTTTAAAACAGCTCCATTGTTTAAAAGCTCATTTAAAAATGGGGCATGATCTTCTGCAATAGAGCACTTAACATAAAAATCAGGATTGCCGCATGAAGTTTTTAAGCCTTTAATCTTGCACATATCTTTTAAAACAAAGCTTAAATTGTTTAGCACTCCGTTTTTGTTAATAGAAATTTCCTGTTTGGGAGAATGAGGCATTAAAAAATTCATTTTGTATCCATTAAAATTATATTAGAGTAAAGTTATGATAATTTTATAGATTGTTTTGATTAAAAGTGAACTTATTTAATTACATAGATGAAATTCCTGATTTTCCAATTAAAGGTATAAAGTTTAAGGATATCAGTCCTTTGCTAGAAAATAGTAATGCTTTAGATTATGCAAAGAATAAATTTTTAAATAATATTAAGTCATATAAGGTTGATCTTGTTGGTGGTTTGGATGCAAGAGGTTTCTTGTTTTCCACTCTAATTGCTGATGCAATTGGTATTGGGTCATTTATGATAAGAAAACAAGGTAAATTACCAGGTGATGTGATCAGTAAAACTTATGATTTAGAATATGGTTCATCTTCACTATCTATTCAAAAAAAGATAAATTTAAAAAATAAAAATATTATTTTAGTTGATGATTTGCTTGCAACCGGAGGTACTCTTAAGTGTGCAGAAGAGCTGGTTTGTATATCAAATGGTAATGTTGTTGCCTCATTAGTTTTAATAGAATTAGTATCATTAATGGGTAAAAATAATTTAAATTGTCCTGTTTATTCTTTATTAAAGTATGATGATTAAAGGTATTAATCATAAAAATTCGCTTATTATAGTTGCTTTAGAAAGAGAATTACCTCAAAAACTTTTGCCAAACTGGAATATTGTTTATTCAGGAGTAGGTAAGGTTAATGCAGCTCTAACAGTAGCAAAGGCCTACAACACATATAAACCATCAACCATTATAAATTATGGTACTGCTGGGGCTTTGAACTCTAATTTAAAAGGTTTAGTTTCTGTTAATTCATTTAAACAAAGAGATATGGATGTGACAGCATTAGGTTTTAAGGTTGGTGAAACACCTTTTGAAAAAAACAAAACAATTAAATTTAATTATGATGGTTTTTCCTGTGGTACTGGAGATAACTTTGTAATTTCTAAACAAACTTTGAAAACTGATGTGGTTGATATGGAGGCTTATTCTATTGCAAAGTTTTGTCATCTAAATAGGATTAACTTTTATTGTTATAAGTACATTTCTGATAATGCAAATAATGAAGCTGCAAACGATTGGGAAGAAAATATACAAAATGGCGCAATGGATTTTATTAAGACCTTAGAGAGTAATTTAAAATAGGAGGTACAAATGGATTTTAATGAGAATAACGCTACAGAAGCTGTTTTAAACAGTTTTGCAAGGATAGAAGATAAAAGATTAAAACAAATTATGAATTCTATCATTACCCATCTACATCAAGTTGTTAAAGAGGTAGAGCCGACAGAAGAAGAGTGGATGAAAGCTATAATGTTTTTAACTAAAACGGGTCAAAAATGCGATGATAGAAGACAAGAATTTATTCTTTTGTCTGATGTATTGGGTGTTTCAATGCTTTTGGATGCTATAAACAATAGAAAATCTAATGAAGAAACGGAAACTACAGTCTTGGGGCCATTTCATGCACCATCAGTTAAAATAAATAATGGGGATAATATTGCCAAAACAGTTTCAGGTGAAAATTGTATAGTTTCAGGTAAAATCACCGATGTTAATAATCAACCTGTTTCAGGAGCTTCAATAGAAGTTTGGCAATCAGGTCCTGATGGTTTGTACGACGTACAAAAAGGAGACGATATTGTTGATTTAAGAGCAACTTTGGAAACACTTGAAGATGGCTCTTATATGTTTAGAACAGTTAAACCACAATACTACCCTATCCCAGTGGATGGCCCTGTAGGAGATCTCTTACAAAATTTAGATAGACATCCCTTTAGGCCAGCACATATTCATTTTATGGTAAAATCTAAAGGTTATAAAGATTTAGTAACACATGTTTTTATTGATGGAGATAAATATCTAGAAAGTGATACAGTCTTTGCTGTTAAGAAAAGTTTAATAAGAAAACTCGAGCATGGTATTGATGATGAAAGCAAAGAAAAATGTTTACTTTTAAATTTTGATATAGTTATGGAAAAAGAATAAAGGCATTTTATAAAATGCCTTTATCTTATTAAAATGATTTTATAGACGTGAAGCTACATTTTCCCAGTTAACTAAATTGTCTACAAAGTTTTTTAGGTAGACTGGTCTTTTATTTCGAAAATCAATATAATATGAGTGTTCCCATACATCGCAACCTAACAAAGCAGTTTGACCAAAACAGACTGGGTTAACACCATTTTCAGTTTTAGTTATTTTTAAACTACCATCTTTATCTTTTACTAACCAACACCAACCAGATCCAAATTGAGTAGCGCCAGCATTACAAAAATCTTCTTTAAACTTATCAACACTTCCAAATGAGCTCGTAATTGCGTTTTCTAGTTCTGAAGGCATACTTACTTTTGATGGTCCCATCATTTGCCAAAATTGTTCATGGTTCCAATGTTGTGAAACATTATTAAAAATACCATTTTGGGCAACACTATTTGAATCATAGGTACCAACAATTATTTCTTCCAAGCTTTTATTTTCCCATTCTGTTCCTTTTAACAGATTGTTTCCGTTGTCTACATATGCTTTGTGATGAATATCATGGTGATATTCCATTGTTTCTCTGCTCATACCATGATCTGCAAGTGCATCTATAGCATAGGGTAATTCTGACAATACTAAACTCATAAAATTCTCCTGATTTGTTTTTTATAGACATAATTATAAATGCTAGTTTTACAAGTAATTAATTATAAAACATTGATTTTGGTTATCATAAATTCTAATTTGATATAAGTCATTATAAAATGTAATGGTTTCACATATATATTCTAGGGAGATACAATGACACAAAGAGTGATAGAATTAACTGATTTTGGTGCAGCAGAAAATATGAAGCTTATAGAAGCTGATATACCAACACCAGGTCCTGGCCAAATAGTAGTTAAAAATGATGCAATTGGTTTAAATTACTTAGATACATATTTCAGAAGTGGTTTATATCCTTGGCCTAATCAAGAAAAAATTAAAGTTCCTGGATCAGAGGGCGTTGGACATGTTTATGCCGTAGGAGATGGTGTTGATTTTTTAAAAGAAGGAGACAAGGTTTCTTATGTAACACCTGTTGGAGCCTATGCTGAATATGCACTGATAAATGCAGCTCATGCAGTTGAGTTAAAAGTAAAAGTAAATGATCATGATGTTGTCGCTAGTACTTTAAAGGGTCTTACAACTCATTACTTGCTTCATTTAACATTTAAGTTGGAAAGTGGAATGACAGCTTTAGTCCACGCAGCTGCAGGTGGCGTAGGTCAATTAATGGGACAATGGGGTAGTGAGATTGGTGCTACTATGATTGGAACTGTGGGAGGCCCTGAAAAAGCTGAAGCTGCAAAAAAAGCGGGATATCATCACGTGATTGACTATAACGACAAAGACTTTGTTGCTGAAGTTATGAGTATTACTAACAATCAAAAATGTGATGTTGTTTATGACAGTGTAGCAAAATCAGTTTTTCCTGGCTCAATGGATTGTCTTAAACCTCGTGGTTTATGGGCTCTTTTTGGTCAAGCTTCAGGACCTATAGTTGATTTTAATTTAGGTCTTTTATCAGCTAAAGGATCACTGTTTGTAACACGACCAACTTTATTTACTTATATTGCTAATAGAGACGAGTACAATGATGCTTCTTATCAGCTTTACAGTAGGATTGCTGATGGCAGATTGAATGTAGCTATTCATGATAGAATGCCATTAGAAAAAATTGTAGATGCACACAATTTACTAGAAGGTAGAAAAACTAAAGGCGGAATTGTAATCACTCTTTAAATAATAAGGACAAAAAAATGATAGATTTATATACTTGGCATACACCTAATGGAAGAAAAGTCTCTATAATGCTCGAAGAAATAGGGATGGATTATAACGTTCATTCAATAAATATTGCAAAGGATGAGCAATTCCAACCCCATTTCTTAAAAGTCTCTCCAAATAACAGAATTCCAGCAATAGTTGATAAAGATAATAATAATTATTCACTCTTTGAGTCAGGTGCTATTCTTATGTATTTAGCCGAGAAGAGTGGAAAATTAATTAATAAGTCTAACTCAGATGAATATTACAGGACTATTGAATGGCTTATGTGGCAAATGGGTGGCGTAGGGCCGATGTTTGGACAAGTCCATCACTTTGTTAAATACAACAAAGGAAAGTCTGCTTACGCGGAAGAAAGGTACTCAAAAGAGGCCAGAAGGCTGTATGGTGTAATGGACAAGCGTCTTGGTCAACATCAATATATTTCAGGTAATGAATATAGCATCGCTGATATATCAATATGGCCTTGGACTGCCAGATTTGATTGGCAAGAAATAGATTTAAACGAGTTTCCTAATGTTGCAAGATGGTATAAAGAAATGGCTGATAGGCCAGCTGTCCAAAAAGGTTGGCTTGTTCCACAAAATGATCAATTAATTCCTTCACCTTAATCAAGTTTTGTTTTGACTATTAAGTTATCAATAGCTGGCCTTGGTTGGTGGGGCAAAGTGATGATTGAAAGATTATCTCTTTCTAATAAGTTGGAGATTGTTAGTTTAATTGATCCTTTCCCAGATCAAGAGTCACAAAAAATAGCCAAAAATCATAATCTTGAAATTTATAAAGACTTTGATGAAGCGTTAAGTTTGGGTAAATTTGACGCCATCATTCTTTGTACTCCCAATTCCTTTCATATGGAACAAACTATAAAGGCTTCAAAACTTGGAATTCATGTTTTTTGTGAAAAACCATTGTCATTGAAATCAATTGAAGTCAAAAAAATGATAGATTCTTGTAATGAGAGTGGATTGATCCTTGGTGTTGGTCATGAAAGGAGATTTGAAAAAGGGTGGATGAGGTTAAAGGACATTGTAACTTCTAATAAGTTAGGAAGTATAATGTACGCAGAGGGACATTTTAGTCATGATAAGCTAGCAGGTTTGCCCTCTGATAATTGGAGAGCTGATCCTAAGTTTGCTCCTGCTGCTGGTATGACTGGTATGGGTGTTCATTTAACTGATTTAATGATTTGGTTATTTGGCCCTGTAGACAGAGTTTTTGCAACAACTGCTAAACGAGTATTAGATTTTAAAACTGGTGATGTTGTTACGGCAAGTCTTCAACATTATTCCGGTCTAAGTACTCAAATTACGGCAATATTAAAAACCACTCATTACCAAAGAGTTACTATTTGGGGAGAAAATGGCTGGGTCGAGTTGGTTGATAGCTCTCACCCAGATACACCAGGACCTTCTTCTATGAAAATAGTCATGAATGATGGCACAGTCGAAGAAGAAAACTTTGAATGGACGGATACAGTTTCTGCAAATATTCATAATTTCATTGATAGTATTAATGGTGAAAGAGAATATCTTTTCACTGACGTTGAAAAATTTCAAAATATTTCGGTTTTAGAGGCTATATATCAATCTAGCTTATCAAAGCAAAACGAAAAAGTTAAAAGCTTTAATTAAACTTCACATTTGCTAAATTTATTTTTTCGATTGATAGGCTATTTAATAAAAGTAAGATCGAAGTAACTAGCAAGCACGTAGTTAATCCACCATATTCAAAGGCAAGTCCTGATAATAATGTTCCAATTAATCTACCAAAGGCATTAGACATATAATAAAACCCAACATCTAAGGTTACTCTATCTTTGTTTGTGTAATTTAAAATTAAAAAAGAATGAATAGAAGAGTTTATTGCAAAAACAAACCCAAATATAAAGAGAAGAAACATAACATTATAAACACTATATTCTTTTAAATAGTAATTAAGCGCTATTAAAAGAATAGGTATTAAACATAACAAACCTGCCCAGATTTTGGTTTGTGTACTAAATAATTTATCTTTCATTAAAATTTTTGGCGTAATAGTTTGAACAAATCCATAAAAAATAGTCCATGCAGCCATAAATGATCCAATTATAAAAAAAGCCTTTTTATTACCTTCTAATGACCCATCAGATAGTGCTGAATATAAAAAAATTGGTAAACCAACAACAAACCATGTATCCCTAGAACCAAAGAGGAAAACTCTTCCTAGGCTGAGGTAATTGATATTTTTATTTTTTGAAAAAATATCTGTAAACTTCGATTTTTTATTAATGGAGCCAATATCAGTATTAAGGCTTAATAATACTATAATAAATATTGTAGAGAGTAATAT
>Ga0181555_1000412_pt1 | contig 41917 bp, 56 predicted proteins | sample 011ome_15_FD_145601 | JGI IMG/M metagenome (GOLD analysis project Ga0181555, IMG submission 145601) | Coastal salt marsh microbial communities from the Groves Creek Marsh, Skidaway Island, Georgia - 011504AT metaG (spades assembly) | ecosystem: Environmental > Aquatic > Marine > Intertidal zone...
TTGACCTGGGCGAAATTACACCATTGATCGATACTGCGATCAGTTATGCCCATATCAGCCGCCTAGACGCGCTAAGCCCGCTGGCGATCTCAGATCGCGTCACGCAATTCGTTGATCAATTGGCCCACAATCACGCAATTGAAACACACGGCAGCCAGCGCGCCACATTAACGTCGTGCAGTGAAATTATCGGTTGGGCCGAAAAACACCAACTGGACATGATACTGACGCCCTATGCGCCCGTGGGGCCGATGGCTGTGTGCTTGGCAGACGCCGAAACCGCGTGCGCCGACCTAGGTATACGTTTGGTCCAGATCATGACAGGCTATGATGCCCGCGCTTGGCCCAAGGCAACGCATGGGTTTTTCCGTTTCAAATCACACTTTGATGATTTTATGGATCGTTTATGCACATAAAAAATGGCGCGACCCAGCGCGCCATTTTCTAACTTTTGCTTTTGCGGTCAATTATTGAAACTGTTTTAGGTATTCAATAACGGATGCAATTTCGCTGTCTTTGCGTAGACCTGCAAAGGACATTTTTGTTCCTTTGGCAAAGCCCTTTGGTTTCGCAAGGAACGCAGCCAAATTGGACTCATCCCAAACCATACCATCCGCGTTCATTTGACCAAACACCTTTGAATAACGGAAACCGTCCGCAGCACCGATTGACGCGCCGACAATGCCGTTTAACGCTGGTCCTGATTTGTTCGCAGCACCTTCGCCGACTTGGTGGCAGGCCTTACATTTCTTGAAGACCTTTTCGCCCTCTGCAGCCAATTCCGCGTCGAATGCAGCAGCAACAACTTCTGGCTCGGCCGGTGCTTCTTCGACGGCGGCGACCTCAACCACTGGTTCTGCGGCCGCTTCTTCCGCGCCCTCTTCTTCTGGTGTTACATCCAGCACCAATGCGCGCATTGTGATTTCGACGCTGTCTTTACAGTCGGACATACATGCCTCAGTAAATACTGTGTATTCAGTCTGGGCGCGGTCATCAATGATGAACCCACCGGCATTTGGCATTTCCACGTCAAGGAACGTTTCCTTTGACAATTCAAAATCATCGTCGATCAAATCATTTGAATACAGAATATAGGCCGTGATGGCGTAAACATCATCATCCGACAATGATTGCGCGTTACCAAAGGGCATAGAACGACGCACATAATCAAAGACGGTCGACAGATATGGCCAATACGATCCCACCGTTTTCAACGGATCTTCGTGATCTAATGTGTCCATACCGCCGGCCAGTTTTGGCCAATTGTCTACGCCCTCGGCGAAATCACCGTGGCAAATCGCACAATGTTCTGCGAACAATTCGTCACCGTCGATTGCATTGCCCGATCCTGCTGGCAGACCTGTGCCATCAGGTGCGATATCCAAATCCCACGCTGCAATTTCTTCGGGCAGAGCCGCGCGGCCCAGTCCAAATTTTTCTGCCGCAACAGGGGATGCCAATAAGGTGGCCGCGATTACTGAATTAAGAAATTTCGACATTCTCTGCCTCCCCATTAGGTCTTACCCACCAAGTTTGGATACAGTTGTTGTGATAGATTGAGTTCAGGCCGCGCACGTCGCGCAACTGAGTTTTCGTTGGTTGGACATAGCCAGTGTCATCATGTGCACGTGATTGCAGCAACATTTCCTGACCATCCCAATTGATGTCCAGATAGAAACGTGACATCGCACCTTTAGTGCCTGGTGCGGCCAAGCGGGCCTCTTGCCAGTTTTTACCACCATCAATGGACACATCCACACGTGTAATCGCACCACGGCCAGACCATGCAAGACCGGTGATCACAAGCGGACCTTTGCCGTGTTTGATCGGGGATTGTGGCGATGGGCTGGTGACCACAGATTTTGCATCCATGACCCATGTCCATTTGCGCGATGTACCATCTTCTAATGTATCTGTGTACTTTGACGTTTCTTCGCGGCTTTCGATGGCTTGATCCGTGATCTCGATCCGGCGCAGCCATTTCACCCACATGTTGCCTTCCCAGCCGGGAACAACCAAACGAACGGGATAACCATGTTCTTTGCGCAGCGCTTCGCCGTTGGCTTTGAACGCGACCAATACGTCATCCAATGCCTTTTCCAATGGGATCGAACGACCGTTTGAGGACGCGTCGGCCCCTTCGACATAGACCCATTTGCCAGCCGTTTGGATGCCCGCTTCGTTCAACAGTGTCCGCAATGGAACGCCTGTGTATTCCATATTGTGGATCATGCCGTGGGTAAACTGTGCGCCGTTTAGCTGGGCGCCCGCCCATTCCATACCAGTGTTGGCTGCACATTCGCAGAAATACACGTGGTTTTCGCGGGGGAACCGTTCCAGATCTTCGTATGTGAATACCAATGGGGTATCAACCAAGCCGTTGATCATCAAACGATAATCTTCTTTTTTCATTTCAATCGCACCTGAGTGGTGACGTTCAAACGCGCACCCTTGTGGTGTAATTGTTCCGTCCAACGCATGGATGGGGGTAAAGTTAATCGAACTGATCGTATCTGCCGTTAGCCATTCAACGTTGCGGCGAACCACGTCTGATTCAAATTCGATGGGCAACCCATAGGGTGTTGCATCGACGCCGTCCCCTGTGGCCTGAGCCCAAACTTGTTTTTCGGTGATTAGAGGATCACCAGCTGCTTTGGCAACCGTTGCTGCAACAGTGCCTGCGCCTGCTGCGGCAGCGCCCGTCAAAAAATTACGACGGGATGTTTTGCCATTCTTGAAGCTGACTGTCATGGTCTTCATGCTCCTTTAGTGGTTGATATTGAGCTGGCTTAAACGCCAACGACTTTTACGCTGTTATTTGGGGCAACCGAAATGGTGCCTTGCTTGCGGATATGGCTTTCGACCACATCCCAAATTTGTGGGCCTTCGGTGCCTTCGTTCACGGATGCCCAACCTGCAACCACATAGGTTTTCGCTGGATCAATCGCTTCACCTGTTTTCAACAGGGTCATTTCTGAAATACGGCTGCCTTGGGGTTTGGACACGTCAATGCGGTATCCCATACCACCGATGCGCACCATATCGCCACCCTGCTGGTAATAGGGATCGACGTTGAAAAGGTTGTCCGCCACGTCTTCAAGGATGACATGGATGAATTCACCGGTCATTTCACTGCGGTATGCTTTGCCGTAGGTCATTGATGTCACATTCCAGATATCTTCGCGGGTGATGTTCTGACCTGGCAGGATGGATGGACCCCAACGCACACCGGGTGACATTGAAATGTCTGCTTCGCGTTCTTGGATCAGGGCGTCACAAATCAGATCATCCCATGTGCCGTTGAAATTCCCGCGACGATATAGCAGGCTGTCAGTTTGGCCGACAACCTCGGTCAACTGATCCAGATATGGCGCACGCTGTTCATCAATCAATGCGGTCATATTTGCATCAGGTGTAATCACATCCGAGAAGATTGGGATCAATTTATGTTTGAACCCCATCATACGGCCATCACGCACATCCAAATCGACACGGCTGACAAATTTACCGTTTGATCCTGATGCAACAATAATTGTTTCACCAACCAAAACGGGCTCTGGCAATGCGTCATGGGTGTGACCAGACAAGATCACGTCGATGCCAGAAACGCGGCCGGCCATTTTCTTGTCAACGTCGAAACCGTTGTGGGACAACACGACGACAACTTCGGCGCCCATGCCACGAACTTCGTCAACCATTTCCTGCATGCGTTCGTCGCGAATACCAAAACTGTACTCAGGAAACATCCAACCGGGGTTGGCGATTGGCATATAGGGGAATGCTTGACCGATAACGGCAATCTTGGTCCCGCCACGTTCGAACATTTTATAGGGTGGGAACAGTTCCGCAGGTTCATCCCATTCAGCATCAAAAATGTTTTGACCCAATGCCGCAAATGGCAGGTTTTCAACGATTTCTTGTACCCGTTCGGATCCCAGCGTAAATTCCCAATGGAACGTCATCGCATCAGGTTGCAATGCGTTCATGACATTGACCATGTCCTGACCTTGTGTGTGGTAACAGGTATATGAACCGTGCCAGGTATCGCCACCATCAAGCAAAATCGCATCTGGGCGATCAGCACGAATTGAATTCACAACAGTTGCCACGCGATCCAAACCGCCGACGCGTCCATATGTCTGGGCCATCGCCGTAAAATCATTATAGGTCAATGCATAGTGGGAGGGAGAACCATCATTGATCCCGTACATTTTACGGAAGTCTGCACCTGTGACGTGTGGAACTTGGCCGGCAGCTGCGCCGACCCCCAAGTTGATTTCGGGTTCACGGAAATAAATTGGTTTAAGCTGCGCATGAATGTCAGTGATGTGGATCAAGGTCACGTTACCAAAGGTATCAAACTGCAACAATTCATCCTGAGTAAGACGTTGTTGTGCAGCTAAGCGGGACCAATTACCAAAGCCAGAGGCACCATACATAGCCGATGCGGCCATACTAACCTGAAGAAAGTCGCGACGAGAGATCATTTAAGTAACATCCTTGAATTATGCATCATATGCGCATATTTGAATGGGTTGAGTAGAAGATAACCCCGCATGCGTAAACATGCGGGGTTAAGATGATTAGTTACGAACAGATGGGCCTTCAACGGACAAGCCGTTGCCGCGTGACGCAACATATAGCTCCAGGGCGATGAATTCATCTGAACCTGGTTTGTATGTTTCCGCGCGTGTATCACGCACACATCCCTTAAAGCGCGCATGCACTGTGTTCAATTTGGTGTTTTTCAAGCGGTATACTGGGAAACCGTTGATTTGACCTTGGGACAAATGGTCCGCACGGATCATGTTGCCATAGTTGTCTTCGTGGCAATTTGCACATGACAAATCCAGCTGACCAGTACGTGTGTAGTACAGTTCTTTGCCTGCTTCCCATGTTGCTTGAACAGGGCCATCAATGGCAACGTTTACTGGCATACCGCGCGATTGCAATGTGATCAATGCTTCCATCGCGGCCATGTCACCTGATGTGTATCCATACTTGTCGGCACCCATCTTGTTTTCACGGCAATCATTGATTTGCATCGCAAGTGTGCGGACTTCCTCTGCAGCGTCATTCCATTTTGGATAAACGGCGCGAACACCGACCATCGAATCCTCGGCAGCACCATGACACGATGCACATGATTTGCCTTCAGATCCTTCGACTGTGTCCCATGCGTCTGCTGCGGCATCAACGGCCGACATACCTGGGTTGTCAAAGTCGTCCATCTGCATTGCCTGAGTACCATCAGACCGGAAACGCCATCCGGACATAACTTCGTCCATTGCATCCGAAAGATGCGCTGGCGCGGCTGTTTTTGTTACAATCTCGATGTCGCCGTTGATAACCAACTCGGCATCTTCATCTGCGAATGCAGAAGTCGCAATCAACGCGGCTGCGATTGCTGTGACTGCTTTAATTTTCATAGCTGTTCCTCCCGTAAATGGGGCCCCACCAACGGTGAGGCCTCCTATGCCGAAACCGGATTATCCGATTGCAACCTTTTTGGTGTCTTCATAGACTGAACCGTCGTCATCATACCAAGTGAATTTGAATTCACCCGCTTCTGGAACTGTCGCTTCAAACTGGAAGTATGGGTTTGTCGAGATCGCAGCTTCCATTGCTACGTCGATAACCGAAGCTCCGTTGAAATCGCAGGTAAAGCGGTTGATGATCGAACGAGGGATAAGGTTCCCGTCGCCGTCTTTACGCTGACCTGATTCCATTTTGTGGCTGATCAAACATTTGATTGTTACGACTTCGCCTGCAGCTGCCTTTTTGGGAGCTTTCACGCGTGGTTTTACACCGTCTGCCATATTAATATACTCCTATCTGGACCTTAGCCGCCGCAGCCGCCGATTGTTACTTTCACAGTCTGCTGTGCTTTTGCGAATGTGCCATCGGCCATTTTCGCGATCGCAACGACGTCTTGCGTGCCGGCCAAACGGATCCGTGTGGACGCAGATTGCGTACCGGATAGTTCGCCAAAGTTATATGTTGCAACACCCGGTGTCGGGTTGCCAGCGGCCAACAACATGATCGATACCGCGCCTTCGGCGGATACGTCGATTGGAACAGTGTTACCGTTTTCGGCAATCTCTGGTGCACCCAAAGTTACACCGCTTTCGGCGATGTCTGCGCCACCTGTGAACGCAGCAATCGCATCATCTGCTGCTGCGCTTACGCGGAATGGCAAAATTGTCAGGGCAGCTGCGCCCAAACCCAACGCCAATGTTTCGCGTCTTGAGAAGTCCATCATGATCTCCTTAGTTAAAAAAATATCGCTTATTCTGTCAAAGTTGACAGAAACGCGACAACGTCTTCGATTTCTTGTGCGGTCAGCAACGGCGACAATTCTTTCGCTGCCTTGCCAGTGTACGCATCACCAGGACGGTTAAACCCGTCAACTTTGTAATACGCTGGCATGATTGTGCCCTCGAATGTCATTTTCGAGTTTACCAAAATGCCGCGCAATTCCGCAGCTGTGCGATATCCACCTACGCCATCCAGCGCTGGCCCAACTTCGCCATGGAACATTTCGTCTGCCCATGCTTCTGAACTGTGACATGCGATACAGTTACCGCGTTTTTTGCTTACGATTACACTACGACCGTTTGCAGGATCACCCGCAACACCGGTCAAAGATGCTTGTACAGCGCCATATTCGTCGAACTCAACGTTACCTGGCGCAACTGTTTCAGCGAAAGACGCACTAGCCAGTGCCAATCCCGCCGCGACTGTAAGAGATGTTAGCCTCATAAATCCTCCCGTGGCTATCTAGTTTCGAGTGATAGCTTTGTATACCGTAGTTCACTACACACCATCAACGCAACAACAAATTCGCAAAAATGAATGATTGATTGCGATTTTTATTGATTTTCCGCCTGCCGTTCGGCAATTCGGCGCGCATGATAACGCTGAAAATCTTCTCCATTTTCAATCAGATAACGCTCTTCCTGGACCCATGTAAACAGGTCCAATGTTGTCCCCCGACCAAAGGCCCCGGGCATCGTTGCGACCGCCGCCTGAGGTGCGGTCACCCCTTCACCCACCTCTTGTGGTAGAAACATGATTGTGGGTGTAAACAGAATCCCCCAGCGGCGCGCCAGGTCCTTTTCGGACATCTCTTCGCCATCAAAATCAACGGCATCCGTGTCACCATGCAGATTTAATTGCACAACAAAGAAATGTTCTTCGATATAATCCGAAACGGTTGGGTCCGAGAACACCTCTTCATGCATTTTTTTGCAGTAAATACAGCCGCGCTGTTCAAAAAACAAAACCAGCCGTTTGCCTTCTGAATTGGCTTCGGCCAGGTCTTCGCGCAGATCTTTGAATGTGTCGCGCATCCAATCGGTTTTGTGCAACCCGTCGTCCCCGATTCCAGATGCAGCCACCCAAGTTGCGCTAAATAACATGACCAGCAATGCGCTTAGATACTTTTTCATATTTCACCTCATTGATTACAACGACGTAAACGCCGGAAAGGTTTCAATCATCCAATTTGCAATTTCATTGATTCGATTGGTGATCAGCAACAGGGCAAATATCAGCATCAACAGCCCCATCAACTTTTCCACCAACCCCATATGACGCCGGAACCGCGCAGCAAATTTCAAAAACGGTTTTATGAAAAACGCGGCAACAACAAATGGCAACGTCAATCCAACACCGAATACAAACAAAAGCCCCACGCCTTTCATCGCTGTATCTTCGAAGCTGGCGGTCATGATCACCGCTGTCAGCACCCCACCAACGCAGGGCGTCCAACCCGCGGCAAAGGCAAGCCCGACCACATAAGACCCCACAAGTGACATGTTATTCGTGTCGCCCGCATTGACCTGAAATTGTCGGTTCAAAAATCCAATTTTTATAACGCCCAGAAAATGCAGACCAATCACTGCAATAATGGCCGCCGATGCATACCGGAATTCGTCTTGGTACATTTTAAAGCTTTGCGATACGGAAAATGCAGCCGCACCCAGCAAAACAAACACGGTAATGATTCCCGCCGAAAACATCACCGATGATATAACAGCCTTGCGCTGAACATTGGCGGGTAAATCCCCATCGGCGTTTAACGTCGCCATGCCCGTGCCCGCCATATAGCTAAGGTAAAATGGAACGATTGGCAGAATGCAGGGTGAAAAAAATACCACCAACCCGCCAACAAACGCGCCCCAGATGGAAACATCGAACATATGGGTTATCCTTGTTTTATTCAAATATTCATATTATGTTATACACATCTGTTTAGGTCAATTGGGGCTGTGATGCTGAGGCAATTTATTTTCGGCATAAGTGCATACGTTCTGACGATGGTCCCAGCATGGGCCAGCGACTATGAATTGGTCATGGTGAAACGTGATGGATGTGTCTATTGCGATATTTGGGAACGCGACTTGGGTCCGATATACCCCAAAACGGACGTGGGCGCATTTGCGCCACTTCGCAAAGTTGATATTTCCGAAACGAAAGGACCGGACACGCCATTCAAAACACCTGTCGTGTTCACACCAACGTTTGTTATCATGGAAAACGGACGCGAAATGCGCCGCATGGAAGGTTATCAAAGCGAGGATTTTTTCTGGGGTGTCTTAGAAATGATCCTTGAGCGGGAAACTGATTTTGTTCCTGCAAGCAAGTTAGAGGATAAATCATGAAATCATGGGTTTTATCAGCAGCGCTATGTTGTTTAGGAACTGTAACTTTCGGCCAAGACGCATTTGTCACGTCAAAGTCGTTGCGCCCAGAGCTTGCTTTGTTGGCAGCGCAAACCGCACTGCAATCGTGCCAAGATAGCGGATATCAAGTTGGCGTTACAGTTGTTGACCGCGCCGGCCTGCCCCAAGTTTTTCTGCGCGATCGATATGCTGGATTGCATGTTTACGAAACATCACGGCGCAAAGCATGGACATCGGTCAGCTTTCGCACATCGACCAGTGACCTTGCCAAATCAACACAAAGTGGGCAGACAGCTTCTGCGATTCGCAATCTGTCCGAAGCGCTGCCGCTTGGCGGTGGTTTAGTGATCTATGCAGGTGATGGCGCGATTGTCGGGGGTATCGGCATTTCAGGTGCACCAGGACCCGACTTGGACGAGGTCTGTGCGCAGGATGGAATTGATGCGATTGCAGATGAAATTGCTTTCTGAAAGGGACAGGCTGTGGCATAGTTGACGCAGCAGTTAGGAATACAAAATGGCACTTCCGGTCATCACAGACGATATGTCCGACGAGGACATCGACGCAATTGTCGAAAATGCAACAACAGCGTCAGGTTTTTTAAAGGCAATCAGTCACGAAGGCCGGTTGATGATCCTGTGTCATTTGGTATCCGGCGAAAAATCGGTCACAGAACTAGAAGAATTGATTTCCGCGCGACAAGCGGCCGTATCGCAACAACTGTCGCGCCTGCGGCTAGAGGGATTGGTTGTAGCGCGTCGCGATGGCAAGATGATTTATTACCGATTGGCAGATGACAAACCCAAGCGCGTGCTTGAGGTCGTATACGAACTGTTCTGCAAAATGCCCGAACCTAAAAACAACTGATTGATTTTCGCAGCCCCTGTGTCATAGTAACCATGGGAAAATCAACAGGAATTCAACATGATCGATATGTTCGGTGAACACGCAATTGTCGCCCTAATCGGGCTGTTTGGTGGGTTACTGTTGGGATTGGCCGCGCGTCTGGGCCGTTTTTGCACACTTGGCGCTATCGAAGATCACGCCTATGCCGCTGACAACACGCGGTTGCGGATGTGGGGGATCAGTATTGGTCTGTCCATGATGGGCAGCTTTGGCCTGATGGCTGCCGATGTGTTTGATCCGGCCGATACATTTTATCTCGCAACGGCTTGGAACCCGTTGGCCTCGATTTTTGGGGGCGTGATGTTTGGCTATGGCATGGCGCTGTGCGGTAATTGTGGCTATGGGGCACTGGCCCGATTGGGTGGTGGTGACTTGCGCGCATTTGTCATTGTTTTGGTCATGGGCATTGCAACCTATGTGGTGATGTCTGGGCCATTGGCACAATTGCGGATCTGGGCGTTTCCCACTGCATCTTCAGGCCCCCAAGCGCAGGGATTTGCCCATTTGATTTCAACAACTCTGCCCCTATCACCTGCTGCAGTAGGAATGATTTTGGGGGGCGTTATCTTTCTGGTCACCCTGCTAACGGGTGGATTTTGGAAAAAACACAAAGAGGTGTTTTGGTCGCTGGTAGTTGCCGTTTCCATCGTATCAGGCTGGGCCGGAACAGCTTGGGTCGCGCAAAACGGATTTGCAGCCATTATGGTTGAATCCCATACGTTTTCGGCACCCGTTGGCGAAACCATACTGTATGCAATGAATGGCAGCGCCCTGACGCTAAGTTTCGGGATCGGGTCGGTGGCTGGTGTCTGGACTGGTGCGCTGATCGGATCACTGCGCAAAGGTCATTTCAGATGGGAAGCCTGCGAAGACCCGCGTGAACTGCGTCGCCAAATTACAGGTGCGGCCATCATGGGTGTGGGGGCGGTCATTGCCTTGGGCTGTTCTGTGGGCCAAGGCATTTCTGCCTTTAGCTTGCTGGCCTATAGTGCGCCCATCACCTTTGTTGCCATCTACGCCGGCGCGCGACTGGGCTTGCGCCAATTGATCGAAGGGTTTGCGCCCATTTGATCGGGCACAGACCGTCCATCATGCTTACGCGTTGTGATATTCTGCCAAACGCGCCACATACCGGGCCAGTGTATCAATTTCCAGATTGATAGGATCGCCAACCTTGGATTGGCCCCAGGTGGTCACTTGTTTTGTATGTGGCACCAAATTGATCCCGAAGGTATTTTCATTAACTTCATTCACAGTCAGGGATGTCCCATTCAATGTCACCGACCCTTTGGGCGCGATAAATCGGGCCAATTCCGCTGGTGCCTGAAATGTCATGCGAGTGCTGTCACCTTCGTCGCGCATGGCAACCAATTCGGCCACGCCGTCGACATGGCCAGACACAATATGCCCGCCCAATTCATCGCCCAGCCGCAGCGCACGTTCTAGGTTGACCATTTTGCCAACATACCACTGATTGCGCCCTAAATTGGTCACTGATACAGTTTCTGCGCTGATTTCGACATCAAACCAATCGTCACCTAGGGCGATCACAGTTAAACACACGCCATCACAGGCAATGGATGCACCAATATCTATCGCATCAGTGTCGTAATTTGTTTTAATCCGTGCCTTTAGATCCCCGCGCTGTTCCAGCTCGACAATTTGGCCCATATCCGTCACGATGCCTGTAAACATTTGCGGTTTCTCCTTTTTTATAAAATTCGTCGTGATTTTGACGAATAATAAATATATCGCACTCAGTGTTAGTTCCAAGAGTTTCGTTTGCCAAGATGGGTCATAGTAACAAAATGCGTCGGTTTTTATTTTTACAAGGTCCACATGGCCCATTTTTCCGACAACTGTCGAAAATGTTGCTAAAAACTGGGGCAGATACGATCCGCGTTGGGTTTAACAAAGGCGACGAAATATTTTGGGGGCCGGACAATTTCATCGCCTTTACGCAGGATTTAACCCAGTGGCCCGATACATTTTCGAACATTGTGACCAAACACACCATAAGAGATGTTGTGTTATATGGCGATACACGGCCCATTCACAAACCCAGCGCTGCAAATCGAACATTGTCAAAATTGCAGGGCCTTTTGGCGACAGCGGCCCCGTTTTGGCGTTAATCTGTTCGATCACGCCGCCAAGTTTGCAGCACATCGCCCTGCACTTCGGTCAATTGGTGTAACTTAAAACGTGGTGCCGATTTCAACTGATCCACGCCCATGGCGCCAATACTGGGCAGACCTTCGGCACCAATAACAACGCCGGCTTGAAAACCGATCAATTCATCCACCAAATCAGCCGCCAACATTGATGCCGCCAAATTGCCCCCGCCTTCGCAAAATACACGCGTTATACCGCGCTGCGCCAAGGCAGATAAGACCGCGCCCGGATCGACGCCCTGCCCCTGCAAAGCGCAGGAAATCGTTTGCGCGCCGATGTTGCGCCATGCATCAATGCGATCAGAGGGGGCCGTATCCCCATGACATACCCACAACGGCAAATTATCAACTGTTTGGACCAAACGCGACGCAATCGGAATATCCAAATGGCGCGAAATCACCACACGCAGCGTGTGATGTGCAATCCCCAAGTCACGCACGTTTAGCGTGGGATCATCAGCACGAACCGTACCGGCCCCCACCAACACGGCATCATGCTGCGCCCGCATTCCATGGACCAAACGTCGTGCATCTGGCCCTGTAATCCATTGGCTGTCACCGGTTGCCGTAGCAATGCGCCCATCAAAACTATTGGCCAATTTCAACGTGACCCAAGGCCGGCCCAGACCATTACGCATGAAAAACCCTGCGTGATCTTGTGCGGCTTGGTCCGCTAAAACACCTGTTGTGACCTGAATACCAGCGGCGCGTAACATTGCAAATCCATTGCCATCCACGCGTCTGTCATTATCTTGGATTGCGGCCACAACATGGGCGACACCTGCATCAATCAGCGCCTGCGTGCAGGGGGGGGTTTGCCCATGATGTGAACAGGGTTCAAGCGTGACATAGGCTGTTGCCCCCTGGGCGCGCGCGCCTGCTTGGGCCAAGGCACGGGTTTCGGCATGCGGCCTGCCACCATCTGCCGTCCATCCGCGACCGACGATAACCCCATCGCGCACAATAACGCAACCCACCGATGGGTTGGGCCATGTCCTGCCAAGCCCGCGCCGCCCCAATGACAGGGCCAGCGACATGAACCGTTCATGCGACATATAGATCAGTCTTCGTCAATCGCGTTGGGGCGCAGTTCAGACACGAATTTGTCAAAATCATCCGCAGCCTGAAAGTTTTTGTAAACAGAGGCAAAGCGTACATAAGCAACCGTATCAATGCGTGCCAAGCTTTCCATGACAATTTCGCCAATCATTTTCGATTGAATATCCGCTTCGCCCATACTTTCCAAACGGCGCACGATGCCAGAAATCATTTTTTCCATCCGCTCGTGTTCGACTGGGCGTTTTTGCAACGCAATGCGAATTGAGCGTTCCAATTTATCCCGATCAAAATCTTCTCTGCGACCGTTTGTTTTGATCACAACCAAATCGCGCAGCTGGACACGTTCATAGGTGGTAAACCGACCCCCACATGCTGCACAAAAACGACGACGCCGGATTGATACGTGGTCTTCTGCAGGACGTGAATCCTTGACCTGAGTATCCATGTTTTGACAAAATGGGCAACGCATTGCCATACCCCTTATTTTGTTGAATTACCTGCGATTTTGCAGAAATTTCTAAGTTATCCACAACCACTATAGGACAACATCTAAGGTTTGTGTAGTCTGTAATTTATGCCCCCAGATATGCCATGATCCGGCGCGAATGGGGGGCTGTGCGATGTTCAAATACATAAATCCCCTGCCATCGCCCCAAAGCTAGACGGCCGTTGATCACTGGGATCGACAGGCTTACCGGCATCATGGCCGCTTTGATATGCGCGGGCATATCATCTGGACCTTCATAAGTGTGGGTCAGATAATGCATGCTTGGGTCATTCGATGGCGGAACCAAGCGGGAAAAATAGGCCTGCAAATCGCTTTGCACCTCGGGGTCTGCGTTTTCTTGGATCAACAGACTTGCAGACGTATGTTGGATAAACAGTGTGATCACACCTGTGCCATGGACCCAATCGCGCACTTCATCTGTAAATTCATACAGCCCCTGCCCCTGCGTCGCAATTTCGAAAACCTTGTGGGTCATGCGGTCGGAGCGTCCAAAATGATGCAGGTGGTTGTGCCAGTTGCGTATAACTTGGATGTTTCGACGTCCTCGATCCGGCCCTGGGCCACTACGGTGCTGCGGCCAGAATGATCAACTGTCCCAATAATGCGAACCCGCCGCCCCAACGGAATGGGTCGGACAATGTTTATTTTGTATTCAAGGGTAGTGTAATATTTCCCCTTGGGCACCGTTGTCATCACAGCGCAGGCCATCGCACTGTCCAGGACGGTCCCATACCACCCACCATGCACCGTCCCCAATGGGTTAAAGGCATCAAATTGTGGCGCACCGTGAAACACAACCTGCCCAAACTGGACATCGTGCAGGTCAAAATTCAGGGTTTTCGAAATGGGCGGTGCCGGATATTCGCCGGCCAAAATGCCTTGCATAAATTCCAGCCCCGACAACTGCAAAGCCTGCTGCAATGGCATCAAGTCATCGGGTGATTCAGCAAACTTTGGGCGGGTCATTTCAGCTACCTTTAATCGTGTTATTCGGGTCAGATGCTATACTGCCTTGTCCCTATCGGCAATATGAACCACTGCGATACCGCGCCGTGTCAAAATGGAAATGATCGCGGTGATATTTATTCGCTGCAGGGCCCAAAACGGTGCCAAACGGACCGCAGGCTGATTTATGTAACTTGCGCAGTTCATCAGACCATTTAGAGCCGCTCCAGTCCTTTAACACGGAAAACCGTTGGCCATTTTTCAGTCGAAACCCACCGATATCAATGGCGCGCTCTTTGCTATGTTCAGACAATTTCGCGCCAGCTTTATTGTTGCGCGAGCGGCATGCATAATGCCCCATAATATCGATACGATCCAACCCACCCCCTTGGGTGCCGATGACGGGCTGCGCACTGCGTTCAACCCAATGTGCGAAAGTTTTGGCTTTTTTACAGTCAAGCGTCACGGGCTGGCTAAGCCGGACACCATCAATCGACGTAACGCGAACGGCATTATCAATACCACAGCCGCGGGTTTTATGCGACACACGGCCCATCACTTTGCCCTGCAATCGCACACCTGACCACGGACCAGCGCGGCGCGATAGCGTTGTGCGCGGTCCTCGACCGACCGCGGTCGCAAGTTCGGCCGCAAACTATCTGTAACAGCCGGTTTTAATGCCAATTCAGGCCGGGACATAGGTCGGGGTGATTGTTCTATGGCCCATAAAGATTGTGAAATAAACGAAAATAAAATTAATAAAAAACACCGCATCTATACGTCCTACTCGTCTTGGCGAACCGATGTGACACGCCCAAAATCTGGCGATGCCGTATCTTGACCTGCCTCAATAATACTGCGACGAATGGTACGCGTGCGTGTGAAGTAATCGTGCAAGTGATCCCCATCTTCTTGTCTGATGGCGCGCTGCAGTGCGAACAATTCCTCGGTAAAGCGACCAAGGATTTCCAACGTCGCCTCTTTGTTTGTTAAAAACACATCACGCCACATGGTCGGATCACTGGCTGCAATTCGGGTAAAATCGCGAAAGCCGGCGGCTGAATATTTAATCACTTCGCTATCTGTGACACGGCGCAGATCATCGGCCACGCCAACCATGGTATAGGCGATCAAATGCGGTGTATGCGATGTAACGGCCAGAACCAAATCGTGGTGTTCTGCATCCATTTCATCGACATTTGCCCCCATGCCTTCCCACAGGGCACGCAGTTGCGCCACCGCGTCGGGCGACGTAAAGGGCGTTGGAACGACGATACACCAACGGTTATCAAACAATGTGGCAAAACCACTTTCTGGACCGGAATGTTCGGTTCCTGCCAAAGGGTGGGCCGGAACGAAATGGACGCCTTGGGGCAAATGGGGTTCGACTGCGTCAATCACCGCCCGTTTCACCGACCCCACATCGGATACGGTTGCGCCCAATTTTAGATAATGTGACATTTCTTGTGCGACGGCCTCCATCGCGCCCACGGGAACGCACAGGACAACCAAATCAGCGCCCTCAACCGTATCTGCAATCGTGTCATAAACGGTATCGCATAATCCGATGCGCCGCGCGGTATCGCGGGTTTCGGCGGACCGAGCATAACCCACAACCTCGCCCGCCAAATTGCCGCGTTTCATTGCCCAATACATCGACGATGCAATCAACCCCAATCCGATAAGCGCGACACGATTGTAAACTTGGGTCATTGTTTTCCATCCTTGAATTGACCAATGGCATGCGCGACGCGGCGGCATGATGCTTCGTCACCGACAGTGATGCGCAGGCAGTGTGGCAATTTGTAACCCGCAACGCGGCGCACCAAAATACCTTGGGATTTCAGGTAATCGTCACAGGCTTCTGCTTCGGCTTGATTGGCGAAACGGGCCAGTATGAAATTGGCCATTGATGTGTCTGAACTGATCCCATGTTCGGCCAATGCGGCCGCCAACCACGCCCGCAAACGGGTATTGTCCGCGCGACATTTTTCCGCAAATTCAGTGTCACGCACCGAAGCCTCGGCCGCAGCAAGAGCCGGCGCCGACAAATTAAACGGGCCACGGATACGGTTTAATGTATCAACAATATACTTGGGACCATACCCCCAACCAACGCGCAACCCGCCTAGGCCATACAGTTTAGAAAACGTGCGCGTTATGAAAATATTGTCATAGGTATGCGTCAAGCGCGCGCCACCATCATAACCATCGACAAATTCAGCATAGGCCCCGTCCAGCACCAACAGCGTGTGGGCCGGCAATCCTTCGGCCAGTTTGCGAACGTCTGCTTCGCTGATCATTGTTCCAGTCGGGTTGGCGGGATTTGCGATAAAGACCAGTTTCGTTTTATCACCTGCCGCCTCTAGGATCGCATCGACATTGACCACGCGGTTGCGTTCGGCCACCTCAACTGGTGTGGCCCCTACAGCCAGCGCGGAAATTTTATACATTGCGAAACCGTGTTCGGTATATAAAACTTCGTCGCCTACGCCAGCAAAGGCTTGGCAAAGAAACGTAATGATTTCATCGCTGCCCACACCACAGATAATGTTATCGCTCCATAGGCCGTGTACCTCTGCAATTGCTTTGCGCAGTGCGGCGTGATCCGTTGAAGGGTATCGATGCATTTCATGCGCTGATTTGCGCAAAGCATCAATCGCCTTGGGCGATGGGCCAAAGGGGTTTTCATTCGAACTGAGTTTCAACACATTGCTTTGGCCAGCAACAGTTGATGCACCCCCTTGATACAAGTCAATGTCAGATATGCCGGGTTGCGGTGTGATTTTAGACATTCGAAATCTCCTAGACTGATGCCTTAATACTGCGTCAATCCAAACATGACCAGAGGCAAAGAAAAAGGCCGCGGCGGTTTCCCGTCGCGGCCTTTGCAGAAAACTGAAGTCTTAGTTTTGTGCGTAGTATTCGATAACCAGGTTCGGTTCCATGACGACTGGGTATGGAACATCGCTCAGACCTGGGGCGCGAACGAATGTTGCAGTCATTTTGGAATGGTCTGCCTCGATGTAGTCAGGAACGTCACGCTCGGTCAATTGAACCGCTTCTAGCAGTGCTGTCATTTGCTTAGACTTTTCACGTACTTCTACAACGTCGCCTTCTTTGACGCGGTAGGACGCGATGTTCACACGCTTGCCGTTCACCAGAACGTGGCCGTGGTTGACGAACTGACGTGCAGCAAAAACAGTCGCCACAAATTTCGCACGGTATACAACCGCGTCTAGGCGGCGTTCCAACAGACCGATCAAGTTTTCGCCAGTGTCGCCTTTCAGGCGGTTTGCTTCGGCAAAGATGCGGCGGAATTGCTTTTCTGTCAGGTCGCCATAGTAACCTTTCAGTTTTTGCTTTGCACGCAACTGCAGACCAAAGTCTGACAATTTACCTTTGCGGGCCTGACCGTGCTGGCCGGGGCCGTATTCACGACGGTTTACTGGGGATTTTGGACGGCCCCAGATGTTTTCGCCCATACGGCGGTCAATTTTGTACTTGGCAGCAGTTCTTTTTGTCATCTGCTGATCTCCTTCTAAATGTGCGACGCCCGATTGGGCGACTATGAAGGGCGTTGTCCTCTTGCCAATTTTATCGCGTGATAAAACCACATGACAGGATTCCCTTTGCAGGGTCCACCAACACCAATGGGGGGCTAATGCGGGAAACAACGCTGAGTGTCAACCCTGATTCGGGGCGTCGTCAGCCGGATCCACACACAAAACGGAAAAACCCCGCCATAACGGCGGGGTTTGTGAATTGTAATGCTTAGTGGCCCAAAATCTGGCTTAGGAACAATTTGGTCCGTTCCGATTTTGGATTATTAAAGAACTCTTCCGGCTCGTTTTGTTCGACAATCTGGCCTTGGTCCATGAAAATCACACGGTTGGCTACCTGACGGGCAAACCCCATTTCATGGGTCACGCACAGCATTGTCATACCCTCTTCGGCCAATTCGATCATGGTGTCCAACACCTCTTTGATCATTTCTGGGTCCAACGCAGATGTCGGTTCATCAAATAACATGATCCGCGGCTTCATGCACAATGACCGTGCGATCGCAACACGCTGCTGCTGACCGCCAGACAATTGACCCGGATACTTGTCCGCTTGTTCTGGAATTTTGACCTTTTCCAAGAAATGCATCGCAATTTCTTCGGCTTCTTTCTTGGGGGTTTTACGAACCCAAATCGGCGCCAGCGTACAGTTTTCCAAAATCGTCAGATGCGGGAACAGGTTAAAGTGCTGGAAACACATCCCAACCTCGGAACGGATTTTATCAATGTTCTTAAGATCCGAACTAAGTTCAGTCCCATCAACGATGATCTGCCCCTGCTGATGTTCCTCAAGCCGGTTGATACAGCGGATCAATGTCGATTTGCCAGACCCAGATGGGCCCGCAATCACAATCCGTTCACCACGGTTCACGGTTAGATTGATATCGCGCAGAACATGGAACGCACCGTACCATTTGTTCATACCGGAAATTTGAATTGCGACCTCGTCAGAAACAGTCATCTGACTGCGGTCGATTTGGCGTTCAATTACTAAATCAGACATCTTATGTCTCCTTAACGATGCTCACGCTGGAGCTTTTTTTCGAGGAACATGGAATAGCGCCCCATACCGAAGCAAAACACAAAGAACATCAGGCCGATAAAGGCAAACAGTTCCCAGTAAATCCCGTTCCAATCCGTTGTTGCACGAATGGCATTTGACAACCCGATCGGGTCCAAAAGTCCAATAAACACGACCAATGTGGTATCTTTGAACAGGCCGATAAACGTGTTCACGATGCCAGGAATGGATATTTTCAACGCCTGCGGCAGGATGATCAATCGCATGGATTTCCAATAATCCAATCCCAAGGCATCTGCCGCCTCGTATTGGCCCTTGGGCAAGGCGGCCAGACCGCCGCGCACCACCTCGGCAATATAGGCAGACGCAAACAGGGTGACCATAATCACCACGCGCAACACAAGGTCAAAGTTCGTCCCCGGAGGCAAGAAGTAGTTTAACAACAGTGACGCCGTAAACAGCCAAACGATCAATGGAACACCACGGACAACTTCGATGAAAATTACGGATGTTTTATTGATGATGAACAAATCAGACTGACGGCCAAGCGCCAAGATAATCCCCAATGGCAATGACAGGATGATCCCCGCCAAACCAATGATAATCGCCAACATAAAGCCGCCCAATTGTTTTGATTCAACATAAGTCAATTCAATTGCGACCGTTCCGCCAAGGAACGCCGATACGTCACCAGCGTAATAGAGCCAGTAAACAATCGGCAAAATGATTACTGAAAGTGTTGCGACCAATGTCCCAGACTTAAGAGCCAGCGCATTATAAACAACGTAGCCAATCACAAAACCCGCGGCGACTGTGATTGGTCCCCAGACGCTGCCCCCCCAAATCAACCAATAGGCAATAAATGGCGACAAAGCTGTGACGACAAGCAATCTGCGCGAAACGCTTTCGAACAAAATTGGTGCCAGACCAAGCATAAAAATGGCAAAGGCCAGAACGGGACGCATATAAAGTTCCGATGGGTAAAACCCGAATACCAACTGCGGCCAGCGTTCGGTAATAACCGCCCAGCACGCTGCGGAGGCATCTGGCCCCAAGGTCGCATCGCGTATTTCACGACAATTGGACAGGCTTTCAGCAACCCAAATCCCGTTGAAAAACCAAGGGAATGTATGGCTTACAACCAGCCAGATCACATAAAGTGACGCAAGCGTCAGAACCGAATTAAGCCAACCGGAAAACAGGTTTTCGCGAACCCACTTGATCACGCCCTTTTCGGTGATTGGCGGATCTTGTTGTTCCAGCATCGTGTCGCGGACATAGGCGATAGAGTTTGTTTGATTTGTCATATCACCGCTCCTTTAATTTGACGCTATTGTTATAGATATTCATCGCCCCTGAAATCAGGATAGACGCCACCAGATAAGACAGCCCCAGCAACAACATGCCCTCTAACTCGCGACCAGTTTGGTTAATTGTGATGCCGCCCAACGTAGAGCGCACATCCATATAGCCCACCGCAATCGCAAGCGAACTGTTTTTGGTCAGGTTCAAATACTGGGAAATCAGTGGTGGAATGATCACGCGCAGCGCTTGGGGCAAGATGACCAAATTCATCGTGACGTTTGGACGCAACCCCAATGCGAATGCGGCCTCGGTCTGGCCCTTGGATACGGCCAAAATCCCAGCACGCACGATTTCTGCGATGAACGCACCCGTGTATAGCGACAACGCGATCCAAAGCGCGATCAATGAATTGCGCAGATGCAAGCCACCGGTAAAGTTAAACCCTTTCAAAAATGGGACATCCAACGTGGCGCCCATCAGCACAAACAATATCGCAACTGGGACGACCAACAGGCCAAGGTTGATGTGCCATGTCGTTGGCCGCAATCCTGTGGCCTCTTGTTTGATTGTGGCCCAAGTACCAATTTTGCGAATTACAAAAATAGACGCGGCAAACACAACTAAAATCAGCAACCAATTCAACGTACCAGACGCGAAAAAGCCGTTTGTCAGTTCGATCGAAGGAACATAAACACCACGGTTTGTTACGGCCACGTTGTCTGCGAACAGCATTGATGCAGACGGATCTGCACCGCGGAAATCACGCGGCTGCGGCATGGATTCTGTCATTAACGCAAAGATCAGCAAAATCCACAGCAACAGCGGGACATTGCGGAACCCTTCGACGTAGACAGCCATCAGACGGGATACGAGCCAGTTCTTGGACAGGCGCAACACACCGACGACAACACCGATCACAGTGGCCAATGCACAGCCCAAAACAGCAACCAAAACGGTGTTCAAAACGCCAACAATGGCGGCACGCCCGTGGCTACTTTGGCTGTCGTACTCAATCAAACGCTGGTTGATATCGTATCCAGCAGGCTGGGTTAAAAACCCAAAATTAAAATCTTTGCCCAAGGCTTCTAGGTTTTGAACGGTGTTCGAAACAAGCCAAGATATCATCAACATCAGCAAAGCCATCGCGACGACCTGAATCGTCAGTGACCTATAGCGCGTATCATAGAGCAACTGGCTTAAACGAAAGCCCTGATTTGTTTGGTCAGGTAAACTGGTCATGTTTGCCTCTTTGTGTTTCCAATTAAATATACCGCCAGCACGTAAACGTGTGGGGTTCATCGGGAAACGAGTTGTTTGAAAATGAAAGGGCGCGGGTGTACCGCGCCCTAAAGCATCCGAAATTAACGGAAGGGTGGTGAGTACAACAGACCGCCGTTGGTCCACTGTGCGTTCTGACCACGTGACAGACCGATTGGTGTGTTTTCACCAATGTTGCGCTCGAACACTTCGCCATAGTTACCAACTGATTTGATAATTTTGTGTGCCCAATCTTTGTCTAGGCCCAGCATCGCGCCCAGCTCACCTTCTGTACCCAGCATACGATTGATTTCTGGGTTGTTTGTGCCTTCTGCCATCTTATCCACGTTTGCGGATGTGATGCCCAGCTCTTCTGCCGCGATCATCGCGTTCAGAGTCCAGCGTACAACGTCACCCCATTCGTGGTCGCCGTGGCGTACCAATGGGCCCAGAGGCTCTTTCGAAATGATTTCAGGCATGATCACGTGATCGCCTGGGTTTTCGAATGTTGCGCGTGTCGCGGCCAAACCAGATGCGTCTGTTGTGTAAACGTCACATGCGCCAGCTAGGTATTGTTGCTGTGCTTCTGCGTTTGTTTCGATTGGCACTGGCTCATAGCTGATGTTGTTTGAACGGAAGAAGTCAGCCAAGTTCAGCTCGGTTGTTGTACCAGTTTGGATACAAACAGTCGCGCCGTCCAATTCTTTGGCTGATGATACGCCCAAACCTTTGGGGATCATGAAACCTTGGCCGTCATAATAGTTCACGCCAGTGAATTCGAATTTCAGGTCAACATCGCGCGAGAATGTCCATGTGGTGTTACGTGCCAACATGTCAACTTCGCCGGATGCCAAAGCTGTGAAGCGTGTTTGACCTGTTGTTGTGACGAATTCAACTGCAGTTGCGTCGCCCAAAACAGCCACTGCAACTGCGCGACATACGCTTGCGTCAAAGCCGTCCCATTCGCCATTTGCGTCTGGTGCTGCAAAGCCAACCAAACCTGTTGTCACACCACAGTTCAATTTACCGCGCGCTTTGACATCGTCCAATGTGCCCGCTGCGGCTGCGCCAGCTGCCAAAGTCGCAACTGTGAAAGCGCCCAAAATCATGGATTTTTTCATATTTACCTCTTCCTGGTTTTCCCTAAGTTTAGGGATTTTTTTAGCCAGGGCTACCACCCTGATCATAATACATAAGCGGAGGTCCCCAACTCAGTGTACTGATACTGTTCAAAAATGGACCCGAACGTCAAGAAATAGATACACCATTTTCACCAAGAATTTACATTGCTTACCCTACGTCAAGCAAATGTAGCCAATATTTCAGTCACATAGTTGTAAAAATGTATCGGCATTCACCATAGAAGCGTACTTTTGTCCTGCAACTTCTTTGGCTTCGTCGTCTTGACCCCATTGTTCGATTTGCCATTCTTCGTCCAGACGCGACAAATTCCATGCGGTTTCGGCGGAAACGAATCCATCAAAAACCGCCAGCCCCAGAATCAATGACCCCGAAATCCCAACCAGATCATGGAATGCGGCGACCTGAAATTCAGACATATTTTTGACCACGGGCGCAAATTTAACCAAAATGTCCGGCTCTTGGGCGACAAACATGACCCCCTGCCCGATCACTGGGGTAACGCCATATCGTGATTTGGCCCAATCTACCAACGGGTTCCACTGTTCGTTTTGACGTTCGACCAGTTGCGCTGGGGCGTCTGCACGATAATACAACAAGTCCGCTTCTCCATAGGCTAGGATCAGATCTGTCACCTCATCGAATTGAACCCGCACTTTATCAATCGCAGAATTCGCAGCGCGCGTGATGGGCATAGTATGGGGCTGGACCTCTTCGGTTTGGGCATCCCATTCAGCGGCAATCGCACGGGCCATTTTTTCTGTTGGCACGATCAAATTCGATTTAGCGGGGGTTTTGACCGAACGCCCATCTAATAAAATGGCAAAGCCCTGGTCACCTTGTTCGGTCGTGGCCTGCGACCAAAACCGTTTCATTTTCCATTCACTCATGTAATTATTCCCAAATTTTATTGAGTGCCGTTTCAATATCAGACACCTGGTCCAAGATCATCTGCGCGGCCTGTAACCGTCTGTGGTCGTGATATCCCCAACTGACGCCCAACGCGTGAACCCCAGCAGATTGCGCCATCTGCATATCATATTCTGTATCGCCAATCATCACCGCACAATGGGCATCAACACCCGTTTCCCCCAATGCAGCAAGGATCATGGATGGACTAGGCTTTGATGGATGATCGTCTGAGACCTGAACCGTGACAAACACACCCTGCCAGTCATACATGTCAATTAATGCGTTTATGCCACGGCGCGATTTGCCTGTGGCCACCCCCAACACCAGATCATCGCGCTGCGCCAATCGGCGGATTACAGTGTCGATTCCATCGAATAATACCGGCCGCGCCCCTGCCATACGATTTTCGTAATAGGCGGTTTTATATGCCTGCGAAATCGCTGCAATCAGGGCTGCATCTGCTTGGGGGATTAGGGTTTGAAACGTCTCGGTCAGCGATAATCCAACAGTCGACAAAACATCCGCACGATTGGGCAACGCAAGCCCCACCCGATCAAAGGCCACCTGCATCGCTGACATGATTTCTGCTTGACTGTCGACCAAGGTGCCGTCCACATCAAACAAAACCAAACGCAGGTCAGGCATGTCTATAGATCCTCGAACGGGTCATCCAAAACGTCATTTACATCCCATTGGAATGTATCCCAAGTTTGCTGCATATGCGTTGGCAAATCTGCCGTAATCGAAAATGGTTTGCGCGTCACAGGATGTTCGATCATCAGATAGCGCGCATGCAAATGCAGTTTACGACTGATGTCACCGCCCAATTGTGCGCCCCAACCATCGCCCATGTTTTCCTGACCTGACCCACCGTATTTCCCATCGCCTACGATCGGGTGACCAATTTCGGCCATATGCGCCCGTAATTGGTGGGTGCGTCCAGTTACGGGTTCCAATGCAACCCATGCCCCGCGGCTGGCCAAGCGGCTAAGCACAATATAATCACTATGGGCGCGCTTGGCGCCGTCTGTGCTGGCCACATCACGCGGATGCACACAGATCATTTTTTCACCCTCACCCCGGCCACCACCGGGGGCCTTGACCAATCCATATTTGATGGATCCAATTTGTGGGATCGGCACACCAGCAACGGCTGCCCAGTACACTTTGCGCGTTTCGCGGTGGCGCAGCGCATCTGACAATGTTTGGGCGACTTGGCGCGTGCGCGCCAACATCAAAATGCCGGATGTATCTTTGTCCAAACGATGCACAAGGCGGGGTTTTTCATCATAGCCAAATTTCAGCGCCTCGGCCAAACCATCGACATGTTTCGTCTGTTTGCTACCGCCTTGCGATGGCAGGCCTGCGGGTTTGTTCAGAACGATCAAATGATCGTCCATATAAATCACAGCATTCTGGATCATCTGCGCATCCGCAGGCGACACACGCGTTTGTTTCACAGGTTCAGGTTTGCCATTCATGGGAACGGGCGGAATACGAATTTCTTGGCCTACCTCAATACGGGTCGCCGGTTTGCAGCGCGCGCCATCAATGCGCAATTCGCCCTTGCGACACATTTTTTCAATGCGGATCTGGGACAGCTGCGGGAATTCACGGCGCAACCAACGGTCCAACCGCTGACCTGCGTCGTCCTCGGAAATACTGCGTTTTTGCACGCCACTCATGTCCATAATCCTTTAGCAACTGTTACACCCGCAAAGACGGCAATGATCGACAAAATCACGCTGCCCCCTGCATAGGCAATGGCGGCGGACATACGCCCCGTATCGACCAATTTCAAGACATCAAGTGAAAATGCAGAAAATGTTGTGAACGCGCCCAGAAATCCGCCCATGATCATGACCGCCGTTCTATCCCCGAAACGCCCCATAAAATAAACAAAGGCAATCCCCATAAGAAAGGATCCGACGACATTCACAAACAATGTCGCATAGGGAAACGACACCATCTGACCGACACCAAATCGGGCCATTGCCCCCAAGGCACCACCAATTGCAATAAACAGATAAATCATATTCTTGGAGTGACAGGTTCTGCCAAATTGTCAAGTCTTGGGGCTGTTACGTTTGTGACGTAGGTTATTAAAATACTGAACGCGTTTTTGTAAATCGCGTTCAAACCCGCGTTCAACTGGTTTGTATAACTCGGGTCGCGATACGCCATCTGGGAAATAGTTTTGGCCCGAAAACCCATCCTCGGCGGCATGATCATAGGCATAGCCGCTGCCATAACCCTGATCTGCCATTAACTGCGTGGGCGCATTCAGGATGTGTTTGGGCGGTGGATGCGATCCTGTTTTCCGCGCCATTTCCCGTGCCGCTTTGTAGGCGGCGTAGCCTGCGTTGGTTTTGGGGGCCAGCGCCAGATATATGACCGCTTGGGCCAATGCCAGTTCCCCTTCGGGGCTGCCCAGCCGTTCAAAGGTTTCCCATGCATGCAAACACACTGACTGGGCCTGCGGGTCGGCCAATGCAATATCTTCGACTGCCATGCGCAACAGGCGGCGCGCCAAATAACGTGGGTCTTCGCCGCCCTCTAGCATGCGGGCAAACCAATACAGCGCAGCATCGGGGTCAGATCCCCGAACCGATTTATGTAGGGCAGAAATCAGGTTGTAATGTTCATCACCCGATTTGTCATACTTGGCCGCGCGACGCGTGACACGCTTGCGCAACTGATCGGATGTCAACGGCGCGGGCACTGTCCAGCCAGCGACCTGCTCGACCAGATTAATCAAGGCCCGCCCATCCCCATCCGCCATCGCGATCAACGTCTCGCGCGCGTCTGTGTCCAAGGGCAAAGTCAGATCCAATTCGTTTTCTGCACGTTCCAGCAAGGCCGACAAATCATCCCGACCTAAACGCTCTAGCACCAGCACCTGTGCGCGCGATAACAAAGCAGCATTCAATTCAAAGGATGGATTTTCGGTTGTCGCCCCAACCAGCAAAATCGTGCCATCCTCCATATGGGGCAAAAACCCATCTTGCTGTGCTTTGTTGAAACGGTGGATTTCGTCAACAAATAACAACGTGCCACGTCCGTTGGCATGACGCAGCTTGGCCGCCTCAAACACTTTGCGCAGCTCAGGAACACCTGTAAAAATCGCACTGATTTGAACAAAGTGCATGTCCGTATGATCAGCCAACAACCGCGCCAGCGTGGTTTTTCCAACACCCGGCGGCCCCCAAAACACAATCGAGGACAATCGCCCCGCCGCCAGCATAGCCCCCAGCGGCGCGTCGGGCGCCAAAATATGGTGCTGCCCGATCACATGATCCAATACCTTGGGTCGCAACCGTTCCGCCAATGGGGTTGGCCCCTTGGACGGTGAAATTTGCTTATCCCCAAACAGGTCATTCATATTCGAAACCTTAATTGAATTTTGCGCCCTTGACGCAGAACCGTGATGGACCCCGTACGATTTGACTGTCGTAACAGGTCATCGAATTGGCTTGGATGATCTAGGGCGTTTCCATTTACCGCTAAAATTATATCACCCTTTCGCAAACCAATTTGCGGGGCAATGCGGCCCGCGTCAATCACCAAAATCCCCTGCATTGTCCAATCCAGATCATATTCCGCCTGTACTGCTGGATTTATAATACGCATCACCACGCCCGGCAGCAGTCCATCATCCGCAGATGCGACCGCATGACTGACCGGATCATTTGGTGCCAGCATTAATGGGACTGTCACAGTCTGTGTGCCATTTGGGCTAATAAAATTCACATCAACTGACTGCCCGATACCCACAACCGATAGACGGTACATCATTTCTGCGGGACCATTAACTGGCAACCCATCGACGTGCGTGACCACATCACCACGCGACAAGCCCGCCGTTGCAAAGGGGCTGCGGGGGTGTAAATCAAGCACGATCATGCCGCTAGGTTCGGTGATCCCCAAGCTTTCTGCCACTTCTGCGCTTAGCGATTGTCCGTTGATCCCAGCCCATGGTCGTGCAAACACTTGACGGCCTTGGCGGGCCTGATCGACGAACTGACGCACCAAGCTTGCCGGTATGGCAAAGCCAATCCCATTCGATCCGCCCGAACGTGATAAAATGGATGTATTGATACCGATCAACCGACCGTCAATATCGACCAAGGCCCCGCCCGAGTTGCCGGGGTTAATCGGCGCATCGGTTTGAATGAAATACCCACGTCCAGATCCACCACCAACGCCCGAACGCGCAAGTCCCGAAACGATACCGCTTGAAACAGTTTGCCCAACACCGAATGGGTTTCCGATGGCCAAGACCAATTCACCCACCTCGACTGTGTCGCTGTCGCGCAATTCCAACGATGGCAAATCAGGCGCACCCGAGACCTGCAAAATCGCAAGATCAGAATCCTGATCCGCCAATAATACACGCGCCGAATATTCCCGACGATCATTCAAAACCACACGAATATTTTGCGCCCCGCCAACGACGTGATAATTTGACACGATGATCCCATCCGGCGATAAAATCACACCCGATCCTAATGAATTCTGCACCCGCTGCTGGGGGGTTGCAAAATTACGGAAAAAATCCCGGAAAAAGGGGTCGTTTTGAAACGGGGTATTGACCTGATTGACCACACGTTCGGCATAAATATTGACGACCGCAGGTGCAGTTTGTTTGACCAGCGGCGCAAATGAAAGCTTAATTTCCAAATCATTTTGCGGGACACGCGTTTCACCAAACACTGGAACAGCGCACGATAACAGCAGGATAAAAACAAACCGGATCATAGGCACCTCATGTTAGATGGTTCATTATGTAAGGTTGACGCGCCACGAGTTCAAACCAGAAATAAAAAACCCCCGCCAAAGGCAGGGGTCAAAACATCCTTGGAGGGATTGTTTTTTATTCGTCTGCGGCTGATTCTTCTGCGACGCGCGCTTTGTCAGCGGCACCTTTCGCAGCAGGATCGCGGTCCACAAATTCAATGATCGCCATTGGGGCCATGTCGCCATAGCGGAAACCCGCTTTCATGATGCGAACATATCCACCTTGGCGTTCAGCATAGCGTGGGCCTAGAATATCAAACAGTTTCGCAACATACTGATCTTCTTTCAGCTGCGCGCGCGCCTGACGACGTGCGTGCAAATCACCGCGTTTGCCCAAAGTGATCAGCTTTTCGATGATCGGGCGCAGTTCTTTTGCTTTGGGAAGCGTTGTTTTGATTTGTTCGTGTTCAATCAATGAACCAGCCATGTTTGCCCACAAAGCTTTGCGGTGTTCATGAGTACGGTTCAGGCGGCGGTAACCACGTGCGTGACGCATTGTATTTCTCCTAATTGCGTTTTCTTTGTCCGACGGTCGATGCGTGTCAACCGTTCACCTTGGGGCATTTGCCCGATATTCCCCAGCAAACCTGGGCATTCAGGCGGGGTTGCCCCCGCCCAATGGCATTAGAAGTTGTCTTCGAACTTCTTAGCCAAATCTTCGATGTTGTCTGGTGGCCAATCTTCGACGTCCATACCCAAATGCAGACCCATTCCTGACAACACTTCTTTGATTTCGTTCAAAGATTTGCGGCCAAAGTTTGGTGTGCGCAGCATTTCTGCTTCTGTCTTTTGGATCAGATCGCCGATGTAGACGATATTGTCGTTTTTCAGACAGTTTGCCGAACGAACAGACAATTCCAGCTCGTCGACTTTCTTCAACATCAATGGGTTGAAATCCAAACCATCGTCGTCGTCTTGACGGCCTGCTGCCTCTGGATCGTCGAAATTGACGAAGATTGACAACTGGTCTTGCAAAATACGCGCTGCATAAGCAATCGCATCCTCTGGCGATACGGAACCGTCAGTATCAACCTTCATCGTCAATTTGTCATAATCCAGGACTTGACCTTCACGGGTCGGCTGAACATCGTATGATACGCGCTTGACCGGTGAGTAGATCGCATCGATTGGGATCAAACCGATTGGCGCATCTTCTGGTTTGTTTTTGTCCGCAGGCACATAGCCCTTGCCCGTATTCACGGTCAATTCCATGTACAGATCTGCGCCATCATCCAAGTGGCAGATGACGTGTTCTTTGTTCAGAATTTCGATGCCGGCACTGTCAGAAATGTCACCAGCTGTCACAATGGCTGGGCCTTTGGCATTGATAGAAACGCGCTTGGCACCTTCAACGTCCATACGCAGCGCAACGCCTTTAAGGTTCAAAATGATGTCTGTTACATCTTCGCGAACGCCCGCAACAGATGAAAATTCGTGCAAAACATTATCGATTTGTACCGATGTGATGGCTGCGCCCTGCAGGCTGCTCATCAAAATGCGACGCAGTGCGTTACCCAGTGTTAGACCAAAACCACGCTCCAGCGGTTCTGCAACCACTGTGGCCTGACGTATAGGGTCATTGCCTGGCTTTACCTCTAACTGTGCTGGTTTGATCAGCTCTGCCCAATTTTTGTGGATCATGCGTCCCTCCATTCTTGCATTTGTTCCATGTCCTAAAAACAAACGCGCCCGAGGATTAAAAATGACGGAATGGGGCCGTGCAAAATGCAAGACCCCATAAAGTATATATTATACGCGGCGACGCTTAGGTGGGCGACAGCCGTTGTGTGCGATTGGTGTAACATCGCGGATTGATGTGATGTTCAATCCGATTGCAGCCAAAGCACGCAATGCGCTTTCACGGCCAGAACCTGGACCCTGAACTTCGACTTCGATTGTTTTTACACCATGCTCTTGCGCTTTGCGACCAGCATCCTCAGCTGCCATTTGTGCAGCATAGGGTGTTGATTTACGTGAGCCTTTGAAACCCATTGTGCCGGCTGATGACCATGAAATGGCATTGCCCTGTACGTCTGAGATCAAAATTTTGGTGTTGTTGAACGATGAGTTCACGTGTGCAACACCCGCTGCGATATTCTTGGAGACCTTTTTCTTGCCACCACGACGTGTATCTTTAGCCATAGTCCTGCCTCCTTATTTCTTCTTGCCAGCGATTGGTTTCGCTGGACCTTTGCGCGTACGCGCGTTTGTGTGTGTCCGTTGGCCACGCACAGGCAAGCTGCGACGGTGACGCAGACCACGATAGCAGCCCAGGTCCATCAAACGCTTGATGTTCATCTGAACTTCACGACGCAAGTCACCTTCTACGGTGTAGTTTGCATCGATGTATTCGCGGATTGCCAGAACTTCGGCATCAGACAATTCGTTTACACGACGCGCAGCGTCAATGTTTACGGCCGCGCAGATTTCTGCAGCAGATGTATGACCAATACCAGTGATATATGTCAGCGCGATTGGAACGCGCTTTGCGGTGGGGATGTTTACGCCGGCTATACGTGCCACGTTTATATTCCTTTTCGTTGCGGTTCCGTAGTTCCGGAACCTTTTTTCACAACATAAAGCCCCAGGTCACATCCGTGGGGCTTAAGCTGATCAGGTGATCCGGGGAAAAACCCCGATGTTTGATTCTCGTACGAGATGAGGGTGCATAGATAGTTTTGCCATAAAGGTCAAGTACGACACGACATTTCTAACAATACACGTTAGATGGCAAACCGACGGGTGTCAGTCTGCCAAAACTTTATTTGCCCAAAGCATCCGACAAACTTGTGCGCACATCTTCGATGCTCGCCAATCCGTCGATGGATTTCAAATTACCTTTGGCATAGTAATATCCGATCAGCGGAGAGGTTTTCTTATAGTACTCCATCAGGCGTGTGCGAAGGCTGTCTTCGTTATCGTCCGCGCGGCGTTTCACGTCATCGGAACCACAGTTCGAACATTTGCCATCAGCAGGCCAAGGCTTGGTTTGGTCATGATAAACTTCGCCGCAACCACCGCAGGTCGAACGCCCAGTGATCCGCGCGACCAATGCCGCATCATCTACCTGCATTTCGACCACAACATCCAAGGATTGACCGACCTCGGACATCAGCTGCTCTAGGGCGTCTGCCTGTGGCAGGGTCCGTGGGAACCCATCAAAAATGAAGCCCCCTGTTGATCCCTGTTCCAGTTTTTCACGGATCAAGCCGATCACAATATCATCGGTGACCAATTCGCCACGATCCATGACTTCGGCGACAACTTTGCCCATGTCGGTGCCTGATGTCCGCGCCTCGCGCAGCATATCACCAGTTGACAGCTGAACCATGCCACGTGTTTCTTCTAGGTGGCGGGCTTGGGTTCCTTTACCTGCGCCCGGTGGGCCTAATAGGATAATATTCATCGACGTGCTGGTCCTCTCTTCTTTCGTGTCTTTCCCTTACCACGCAGCTGAGATTTCTGGATCAAGCTTTCGTATTGGTGTGCCAATAGGTGTGACTGAACCTGCTGAATGGTATCCATGGTAACAGAGACGACGATCAGAACCGAAGTCCCCCCAAAGTAAAACGGTATTGCGAACTGTCCTCTTAGGACCTCTGGCAATAAACATACGGCCGCAAGATAGGCAGCACCCAGAACAAGCACGCGATTTACCACATACTCTAGGTGTTCCGCGGTCTTTTTGCCGGGGCGAATGCCAGGTACAAATCCGTTTTGGTTTTTCAGATTGTCAGCAACATCATCAACCTTGAATGCAACGTTGTGGGTATAGAAATACGCAAAATAAACGATCATTGCTGTAAAGAACAACAAATATAGCGGTTGGCCTGGACCAAAATACGCCAAGATGAATGACATTACAGGGCTGGTTGATCCGCCTGAAAACGTGGAAATGGTATTTGGTAATAGCAGCAAAGACGATGCAAAGATGGCTGGGATAACGCCCGCTGGGTTTACTTTGATCGGCAAATGCGAATTCTGGCCTTCCATAATCTTCATGCCGACTTGACGGCGTGGATATTGGATTGTCACCTTGCGCAAAGACCGTTCCATGAACACGACGAATGCAATCGTCACAATGACCATCACAATAACGCCGATAATCACGGCAGGGCTAATCGCACCTGAACGACCCGATGCAAAGAATTGGGCCAAGGCTGCAGGCAGTTCGGCAATAATACCGACAAAGATGATCAACGAAATACCGTTGCCAATACCGCGCGCCGTAATTTGTTCACCCAACCACATTAGGAACATGGTACCCCCAACCAATGTGATCACGCACGATGCCTGGAAAAACAGGCCTGGGTCGGTGACAAGTTCGCCAGCCTCTAAGCTAACCGCAAGTCCATAGGCCTGAAACGTTGCCAAAAACACTGTGCCATAGCGTGTATATTGGTTAATTTTTTTACGGCCTTGCTCACCTTCTTTTTTCAGCTGTTCCAGCGCTGGCACCATTGCGGTCATCAGCTGAACAACGATCGAAGCTGTGATGTAAGGCATAATGCCAAGGGCAAAAATACCCATGCGACCCAATGCACCGCCGGTAAACATGGTCAACATGCCACCGATCCCGGTTTGCGCCTGTGCCATAAATTCGCGCAAGGCTGAGCCATCAATCCCCGGAACAGGAATAAAGGTGCCCAATCGATAGACGATTAACAAACCCAAAGTAAAAAGGATGCGGTTGCGCAGCTCAGTTGCTTTGCCCAATGCGGCCCAGCTGGTGTTGGCTGCCATTTGTTCTACTGCAGATACCATCGGATCTCTCTTAATTAAAAACGCCGCCAAGAGCGTTTTCCAAGCTCTGGCGGCGTTAAAATGGAAAACTAAGACTTATGTAAGCGGGCATACTGCCGCACACAAGGTCTTATTCGGCTGCGGCCGCCTTGGTTGTGATTGAACCGCCCGCTTTTTCAACTGCCTCAACAGCTGATTTTGAGGCACCAGTAACATTCAATGTAACTTTGGATGAAATTTCACCCTTGGCCAAAACGCGGATGCCGTCCAATTTACGACGTACCAAGCCAGATGCGACCAACGCATCTTCGTTGATTTCTGCTTTTGCGTCCAATTTGCCGGCTTCGATGAATTTTTCGATCAAACCTAGGTTCACAACTGCGAATTTCTTTTGGTTTGGTTTGTTGAAACCACGTTTAGGCAAACGTTGGTACAATGGCATTTGACCGCCCTCGTAGCCGTTGATCGCAACGCCTGAGCGTGATTTTTGACCTTTGATACCACGGCCGGCAGTTTTACCTTTGCCAGAACCTGGACCACGTGCTACGCGTTTTTTCTTGCGTACGGCGCCTTCGTTATCGCGCAATTCATGTAATTTCATGTCGCTTCTCCTTGACCGGAACTATCCCCCGATGTGCGACAAAGGGGACAAACACGGTATTGTTTCGATTCTTGTGGATTTCAACCACCCGCGCGGTATAACGCCCATGCCAAGTGTTAGCAAGCACAAACAGTGACGAAAAAGGTGATTACGCGCGGCGGCGGTGTCCGACCCGCGCAAACCGCCGTGCGCACATTAACGCACAGACATAGCACACTACATAGCCAAGACAAAACGCGCCAAAGACCATCGCTGACAACGAATTGTCGTACAACAACCCCTGTGCAGCAAAAATCGGAACAGAAGCCAGTGGCACAACAACCAAGGTGGCCAGTGGGTTTGAGATTGCACGGCGTTTACGCCCAAACAGCACCAATTCAATTGCACGCATGGTCAGTTGATGGAAATGCAAACGGTCAGGACGATCAACGGGACGCCCCGCCAAAACACGCCGAGCAATAGCAAACAACATATCCATGATAGGCCAAAAAAACATCAACAGTACCGCAAAGGGCGCAACTTCGGGATTTCTGGCGATCAATATAATCCCAATCCAGGTCAACACATGACCGACCGAATATGCGCCAGCGTCCCCTAAGAAAATTCCCCCCCACGGGTAATTAAATACCAGCAAACCAGCAATTATGGCGGTCACCAACAGTGCAATACCACCGACCGCCTGATCATCCACAGAAAACGCCAATCCGGCAAGGCCCAAGGCGATCATCAACGACACCCCCATTGCAAGGCCATTTAATCCATCAATCAGATTAACCGCATGCGAAATGCCACCCGTCAAGATAATTGTAAAGGTAATCGCAGCTACTGGGGTAAACGTCAAAAATGACAACGCAGGCAGTCCAGTATCGGTAATCCAAACACCGGATAACGCAATCGCAATGCCGGCGGATACAAACGATAACAACAGCCGTTTTTTAGGACTGATATCGAAACCCGTATCTTCGCCCAAGCCGCCAAGAAAGACGGGGATTGCAGATATACCAAGCACGACAGCAATTTCGAATGCGGCCGGCGGCAGCACGAATAGACCCGCAATATAGCCAGAAATCAGGCAAATTCCGCCGATCCGAGGTGTCGGTAATTGATGTGAGGACTGTCGCGCCGTACCGTTATGACCCTTGGCGGTGACATGAATATGCAGTGGCTTGGTCAATACAATCAAGCCGGCCATTAATACAACAGCCAATACGGGCAAATAAAAATCCATTATCATCTCTCAGATTACATAACACAGTTACAATAGAACGCAATAGAATCTAGAACACCCTTCTACAATATAATCAACTCTGGGAACATCATGTAAATTCCCTCTATTGGTCTAGTTGCAGCTACTAAAATGTACGTGAACCCTTACTTTAAGTAACAGTAATATACTATTTTACCTAGAAATGAAAATGCCCCGCAAATCGGCGGGGCATTTTTGAATTTATCAAGATCGGATTAACCGCGCTCTTCGATGATTTCGACCAGATGCGGGATCTTGGCGACCATACCACGAACGGATGGTGTATCCTCAAGTTCGCGTGTCTTGTTCATCTTGTTTAAGCCAAGGCCAATCAAGGTCTTGCGTTGAACAGCAGGACGGCGGATTGGTGATCCGACTTGTTTTACGACAATCGTTTTTGCCATGATTCAGATCTCCTTACGCTTCTGCAGTTTCTGCGGAAGGTGTTTCTTCCTTGCGCAGAATATCCGCAACTTTTTTACCGCGACGCTGTGCGACCATGCGTGGGCTCATTTCGCTTTGCAAACCGTCCAAAGTTGCGCGGATCATGTTGTATGGGTTTTGTGACCCAATTGATTTCGCAACAACGTCTTGTACGCCTAGCATTTCGAATACAGCCCGCATCGGACCACCTGCGATGATACCTGTACCTGTAGGCGCAGTGCGCATCACAACCTTACCAGCGCCGTGACGACCTTGGGTGTCATGGTGCAAAGTGCGGCCTTCGCGTAGTGGAACACGAATTAGGTTACGCTTGGCTTGCTCAGTGGCCTTGCGGATCGCCTCAGGTACTTCTTTGGCTTTACCTTTACCAAAGCCGACGCGGCCCTTTTGGTCACCAACTACCACCAAAGCAGCAAAGCCAAAACGCTTACCACCTTTTACGGTCTTTGATACACGGTTGATCGCAACGAGACGATCGGCGAACTCGGGGGCCGCATCTTCGCGGCGTTGTTTTGGTTCTCTTGCCATTATTTCGTCTCCTTAGAACTTCAGTCCACCTTCACGCGCAGCGTCGGCCAAAGCCTTGACACCACCGTGAAAGAGGAAACCGCCGCGATCGAAATAGCACTCTTCGATGCCGGCCGCTTTGGCACGTTCGGCCAAGGCTGCGCCAACTTTCGCAGAGGCTTCGACGTTGTTTTTTCCAACAACACCCAAAGCTTTTTCCAAGCTTGAGGCTGACGCAATGGTGATACCCTTTACGTCGTCGATCAACTGACAGCTGATGTTTTTGTTGCTGCGGTGAACTGACAGGCGAACCCGACCAGCATTTACCGCACGAAGTTTGTTCCGAACGCGCAAGCGGCGCTTCAAGAACAGTTGTCTTTTGCTGTTTGCCATCTGTAGCGTCCTTACTTCTTCTTACCTTCTTTGCGGAAGATATATTCGTCTTTGTACTTGATACCTTTGCCTTTATAGGGCTCTGGTTTCCGCCATTCACGAATATTCGCCGCAACTTGACCAACGCGTTGTGCGTCCACGCCTTCTACTGTGATCTCTGTCTGCTTCGCAGAAGTGACAGTCACATCAGAAGGAATTTCAAAGTTTACGTCATGTGACAAACCAAGGTTCAATTTCAGAACATTCCCTTGAATTTGCGCACGATAACCAACACCTACGATTTCCAGATCTTTCTTGAAACCGTTTGCGACACCCTCGACACAGTTTGCAACCATAGAGCGGCTCATGCCCCATTGTTGACGTGCGCGCTTGGATGAACCACGTGGTGTGATTGTTACGCTGCTGTCCTCAACAGTGATTGTAACATCATCTGTTGCTGTAAAGCTGCGTGTCCCTTTAGGGCCTTTTACTTCGATGGTCTGACCTGACACAGAGGCTGTTACACCTGCTGGCAGCTCGACCGGTTTTTTACCAATACGAGACATCCAGACCTCCTTAGAATACTGTGCAAAGCACTTCGCCACCAACATTATTGGCACGAGCGTTTGCATCAGACATTACGCCTTTAGGGGTTGAGACGATGGAAACACCCAAGCCCTGACGGACGGTAGGGATGTTTTTCACGCTCAGGTACACACGACGGCCAGGCTTGGAAACACGCTTTAGTTCGCGGATTACAGGCGCACCATCAAAGTACTTAAGGCTGATTACGATTTCGCCGTGACCGTCTGCACCGGTCCCGGATTCATAGCCACGGATGTAGCCTTCTTCTAGCAAAACATCCAAAACCCATGCACGCAATTTAGACGCTGGGGTGGAAACAGTTGATTTTCCACGCAAAGACGCGTTGCGGATACGGGTAAGCATATCGCCGATAGGATCATTCATATCGTCTCTCCCTTACCAGCTTGATTTCACAACGCCAGGCAATTGGCCGGCCGATCCCAATTCACGCAATGCGATACGTGAAATTTTCAGCTTACGATAGTAAGCATGAGGACGACCTGTCAGCTGACAGCGGTTGTGCATACGGTTTGGCGCAGAATTGCGCGGTAATTTCGCCAATTGCAAACGTGCTTTAAAACGCTCTTCCATTGGACGGGCTTCGTCATTCGCGATTTCTTTTAGCTCAGCGCGCTTTGCAGCATATTTTGCCACCAAACGTGCCCGCTTTTTCTCGCGTTCGATCATTGCTTTTTTAGCCATGTCAAATTCCTCTTTCGCGGATCAGCTGTTGAAAGGCATGTTGAAATGCTTCAACAGCGCTTTTGCTTCCGCGTCGGTTTTCGCGGTTGTGGCGATTACGATATCCAAGCCCCAGGCTTCGTCGATTTTATCGAAATCGATTTCTGGGAATACGATGTGCTCTTTGATACCCATGGCATAGTTGCCACGACCGTCAAATGATTTACCAGATACACCGCGGAAGTCGCGGATACGTGGCATAGCAACCGTGATCAAACGATCTAGGAATTCGTACATACGATCGCCGCGCAGCGTTACTTTCGCACCCAATGGCATTTCTTCACGAACACGGAAACCCGCGATCGATTTCTTTGCCTTGGTCACAACAGCGTGCTGACCTGCGATTGTCGACAGATCCTCTTGTGCGGATTTTGCTTTCTTGCTGTCTTTTACAGCTTCTGCACCGCAACCGATGTTCAGAACGATTTTGTCCAAACGTGGGATTTGCATGTCGTTTGTATAACCGAACTCTTCTTTCAAAGCAGCACGGATGCTGTCTTTGAACGCGGCTTTCAAACGTGGGGTGTAGTTTGCATTATCAAGCATCGATGACATCCCCTGTCGTTTTTGCAACGCGAACCTTTTTGCCGTCTTCTACTTTGAAGCCAACGCGGGTTGCTTTGCCGTTTTTATCCAACAATGCCAAGTTCGACAGATCGATGGGCATCGCCTTTGGAACACGACCACCTTGGGTGGTTTGTGTTTGACGCTGGTGACGAACAGCCATGTTCACACCATCAACGACCGCTTTGTTTGACTTTGGATCGACAGAGGCAATAGTGCCTTTTTTGCCTTTATCCTTACCAGCCAAAACGACCACTTCATCACCTTTACGAAGTTTTGCAGCCATTACAGAACCTCCGGTGCCAAAGAAATGATTTTCATGAAGTTTTTCGCACGCAGTTCGCGAACAACTGGGCCAAAAATACGTGTGCCAACTGGCTCACCGGCGTTGTTCAAAATAACAGCTGCGTTTGAATCGAAACGGATGGCTGTGCCATCTTCGCGACGTACTTCTTTTGCTGTGCGTACGACGACGGCCTTGCGGACGTCACCTTTTTTCACACGGCCACGTGGAATGGCTTCCTTAACCGAAACGACGATAACGTCGCCTACGGATGCGTATTTACGCTTGGAACCACCCAACACTTTGATGCACTGTACTCGGCGTGCGCCAGAGTTGTCAGCAACATCCAGATTTGTTTGCATCTGGATCATGTTGTGTCTCCCGACCTATGGGGTTGCCTGACCATTGTCAGGGGAATATCCCCCAGGGTTTCGTTTAATTGGGAACCAACAGCTTACGCTGTCAGAACTTCCCAACGCTTGGTTTTGGATTTTGGCGCACATTCGATGATGCGAACGCTGTCTCCAACTTTGAATGTATTGTGTTCATCATGAGCACGATACTTTTTCGACTTACGAATTGTTTTCTGCAAAACTGGGTGCTTGAAACGACGTTCAACCGAAACAGTTACAGTTTGTGCGTTCGCGTCAGAGGTAACAACACCTTGTAGGATTCGTTTAGGCATATCTCAGGCTCCTTACTCTGCCGCTACTGCAGCTTTTTCGTTCAAAATGGTCAAAACACGTGCAGTGTCACGCTTTACGGCGCGCATACGTGCCGTGTTTTCCAACTGACCAGTCGCCTGCTGAAAACGCAGGTTGAACGATTCTTTCTTCAAGGATGCCAGCTCTTCACGAAGCTGATCGGGCGTTTTGTCACGCAATTCTTGGGCTTTCATAGCCATCTTCCTTCTTCAAACACCAGCAGGCCCCTATTTTGGGTCACCCTGTGATCCGGTGGATATGTGAGTTGCTTACGCAAAATAACAACAAGCCGATTCTGACGAACCGGCCTGAATGGCTGCGGTTTACCCCACTTACCAATGGATAGCAAGCCCAATATTCATTGGTTTTTCAGGGAAATCATACTGACCCTGCTTGCTATAGCAGGGCTGTGTCGGATATGACAATGCACAACGTTTCCAATCGCGCAGCATGACATGCCACGCCCCGTTAGGTCACAGTCCACATGAGCATCCTTAAAAACCTGTTTGTCACCCCCCTGTACCACGCCCATCTGTCAGATCTGGGCGATCCAATTGATGCGTCCGAACTGATGGCATCATGCTGGTCCATCGCCCAAGATGACGAGGCGGGCCAAGACTGGTGTGATGAAAACGGCTATCCGGGTTATACATCCTATGCGTCGTTGACCGATTTGCCGTGGCGGTTTCCGATTTTCGACGCCTTGGTCAAGGTACTGGATGCCCATGTCGCCGCCTTTGTGCGCGAGCTGGATTTCGATCTGGGCGAACGTAAAATCGTGCTTGAGGATATCTGGATCAACATCCTGCCCGAGGGCGGCATGCATTCCAACCACATCCACCCCCATTCTGTGATTTCCGGCACCACCTATGTGTCGATGCCAGACGGCGCCAGTGCCATCAAATTCGAAGACCCGCGCCTGTCGCGCATGATGGCCGCCCCGCCCCGCCAAAAAGATGCACGCGAAGCCCTGCGCCAATTCATCTATGTCGCGCCCAAGGTCGGCGATGTCCTGCTATGGGAAAGCTGGCTGCGCCATGAGGTGCCTATGAACATGGCCGAAGACGAACGGATTTCGGTCAGTTTTAATTACAAGTGGGAATAGGTGTCTTAGCGATCAAGCGCGCCTTTGCCCTGTATGATCTTGTCGCGCGATTTCGCAATTCGGGCAATTTTGGTTTCATGCCGTTTTGCTGAATTTACTAATATTGCGTAGCTTTTTTGCCGACCGGGCGTCAATTTGTCAAAGGCTGCGCGCAATTCAGGATCATCGTGCAATACGGATAACAACACATCCGGTATCTCAACAGGGGTTACTTTGCGTTGGGTCTTGACCCCGCTCGCCGCCTGTTCCTTTAGCTGTAATAGGAATTCGGTGATACTGGGCGCGGCACGAACGACATCAACTTGGGACGTAAATTTCAGCACATTGGCAACCTGTGATTGGTCCCCTGCCAGCACCAACACCCCCGCTTTGTCCGATAACAGTTCCGCATTCATAAATGTGATACGAAAATCTGTTCGAAACGCACCCAGAATGGCGATATTCCGATCCGAATATGTGTAACACGGGTGCGACCATTTTATCGTCTCCTGCAACTCCTGCGCCAAACAAATGTCGCGCAGTATTTCTAGGCCCAATGACCACTGACGGGCCGAACAGTCATCTGTTTGAAACCGTGCACATCGGCCGCAGCCATCATCGAAATAGGTTGGTCTGTTTTCCACTGTAGCCCTGAAAATTAGTATAAAATGGTTTGGAGAATTTCAGAGTGGGGCAATACTTAAACGATGTCAAATCTAATTCCAATCCGTATTATATCTCCAACTTAACTCGACGCGAAATGGTTGTTCAAAATTTGTAAGCACTACATTAAAAACATTGCCTTCAAGCCAATATTCCACCCCCTTAACATTAACAACATCGGCACCCAAACGCGTCACAAAATCAAGTGTATCTGGCGTATCGTCTTTAGGAAAATGAAACCGAATTTCGCGACGCAAAAAGGGCGTGGAAATAAAAACCCATTCAATTCCATAGTTTTCATCGAATAAATCCGGCATCGAAGATTTTTCCAAGAAATTAAAGGTCTCACCTCTTTGGATCGGATCATCGAACTTGGCGACATAACAGTGTAAACCGCCAGAAAACGAATAGTGCTTGGTTATTGGGTGTTCACACTGAAACTCAAGCTGCAAATTGGACATTTCTTCATGAAACCCACGTTCAATTTTGCATAAGGGTCCATCGACAACCAAGAGATCCATAGACCGTTTCCAAGACGCAGAACGCCGATCGCGCGCTAATATAAAATCTTGCTCGCCATTTACGACATGGACGTGCACGCCCATTCCGCCAATTCCGAAATAATGTTGATATAAATTAAGAACCTTGAAACAATCACGCAGATTTACTGCGTCAAATTTGCGAAAAACATTCTTGCTGTGAACTTTGACCGTTTCTGGTGACAGTGACAAGTGCATGGCGATTTCGTCGCGTGTTGCGCCCGACAACAGGAAAGGAATAATTTGACGTTCGCGTTTGGTCAGATTGGTCGGGAAATGCATCACGTAAATTCGCTTTAGGGTTTCGTACGCCGTAAAATCATAAAAACATTCTATCGAGAAAGCACAGTCCTGACTTGTATTTCAATATATCTTTATAAAATAATCATATTGGCAATTTACTTAAAAATGAATAGTCGCAAAAAAAGCCCCCGCAAATGCGGGGGCTTTTCAAAGATCTAAACGGTAAAAATTACCAGTCTTCGCGAACCACGACGCGGGTTTTGACTGGCAATTTCATTGCCGCCAAACGCAACGCTTCGCGTGCGATTTCGTCGTTAACGCCGTCGA
>Ga0181555_1000414_pt1 | contig 41812 bp, 42 predicted proteins | sample 011ome_15_FD_145601 | JGI IMG/M metagenome (GOLD analysis project Ga0181555, IMG submission 145601) | Coastal salt marsh microbial communities from the Groves Creek Marsh, Skidaway Island, Georgia - 011504AT metaG (spades assembly) | ecosystem: Environmental > Aquatic > Marine > Intertidal zone...
GAAGAGGGCATTGTTCATTACTGTGTTACTAATATGCCTGGTGCAGTTCCATTAACTGCAACTGAGGCATTGAATCAAGCTACTCTATCCTATATCCATGAGTTAGCTGATAAAGGTATTAATCAAGCTCTTGCTCAAAATACTCATCTTGCAAACGGATTAAATATTCAAAATGGTAAAGTTATCCATCCTGCAATAAAAGAAGTGATGGGATTAAATCTTTAATTTTTTGTATATGTCTTTACCTGTATATTATGTCGATGCCTTCACTAGTGAGCTTTTTTTAGGCAATCCCGCTGCTGTAATCTTTTCAGATCTAAATGATTTAGATCTAATGCAGAAAATCGCTGCAGAAAATAACTTATCGGAAACAGCCTTTATAAGAAAAGAAGATAATACCTACTTCATAAGATGGTTTGCTCCATCATGCGAAATAGATCTTTGTGGTCACGCAACAATTGCTTCAGCATTTGTATATTTTAATTTTATTGATAAAGATGCAACATCCTTTTGCGTTGTTTCAAAAGAGCATGGCAGACTTGAGATTAATAGGGAGAACGATACTTATATATTAAATTTCCCTACTGATAATTTAACCACTTTTAATAATCTTAAACAGATAGAAGCAGCTATAGGCGTAAACCCAATAGAGGTTTATGAGGGTAGGGATGACCTTCTAGTGATTCTTGAAAGCGAGGAGCTTGTTGAAAATTTATCTCCAGATTTTTCTTTAATCAAACTCATTAATAAAAGAGGTCTAATAGTTTCATCCAGAAGCAATAAATATGATTTTGTTTCTAGGTGCTTTTATCCTGCAACAGGTGTAAATGAAGATCCAGTTACAGGTTCAGCGCATACAACATTAACACCTTATTGGTCTCAAATATTGGGTAAAGCAAAACTTCAAGCAAAACAACTTTCTAAAAGAGGAGGGCTATTAACTTGTGAGCTTAAGGACTCAAGAGTGCTAATAGGTGGAAATGCTACCTTATATATGAGAGGCGAGATAATTTTATAAAAATTAAACCTTAATTAACTGTTTACCAAAGTTTTTACCTGAAAGAACATCCCTTAGTCCTTGAGGAGCATTTTCGAAACCTTCTGTAATAGTTTCTTTAAATCTTAACTTATCCTCAAGAACAAGCTGTGACAATTCATTGGTTACTGCATCCCATTCATTCATCCATTCTGTATTTACAAAAAACCTATGCTTTGGTGCAGGGTTTAACTTTCCTAAAACATGAAATGGTGTTTCTTCTTCAATAATATTAGGGGAATTATATTTTGATATATATCCACATATTGGAACCCTTGCTCCTTTATTTAAAAGCGGAGCTATTAGTTGAGTTGTAATGCCGCCTACATTCTCAAAATAGATATCTATTCCATTATCACAAGAGCTTGTCAGCGCATCTTTAAAATCAGGCGACTTATAATCTATGCATTCGTCAAAACCTAACTCATTTTTAACATAATCACATTTCATTTCTCCACCAGCTATACCTATTACCTTGAGCCCATTATGCTTTCCTAATTGACCAACAACAGAACCAACAGCACCTGAAGCAGCAGAGACTACAAGCGTTTCACCTTTTTTAGGTTTACCTACATAATTTAATCCGAAGTAAGCAGTCCTTCCTGGCATTCCTACGGCTCCTAAATAGGCATGTATTGGTATTTCATGGTTTTCAATTTTATAAAGCGAAATATCTTTGTCTGAGACTTTGATGTATGTTTGCCATCCCTTATGCGCACATATTTTGTCTCCAATATTAAATTTTTTTGATTTTGATTCAATCACTGTTCCAACTGTTTCGCCTGTCATGGGCTCACCTATTTTAGCTGGCGGAGCATAGGATTTTGAATCATTCATCCTACCTCTCATGTATGGGTCAATTGATAAGTAATCAACTTTTATCAAGATTTCATTTTTTGATATATCTGAAATTATTTCTTTATCAAGCAGCCAGCATTCATTTCCAGGCATACCAGAAGGCCTTTTATTTAATAACCATCTATTATTCTTGTAATTCATACAATTCCCTATATTAAATTTGTTAATTCTCTAAAGTGTTTTCGACAAACAACTTTATAAATATCATTGCCTCCAAGCTGAACTTGGGAACCCTCTGTTACTACTTTACCATCTTCGTTTAGTCTAACCACCATGGTTGCTTTTCTTGGGCATTCTGAGCATACAGTTTTTAATTCAATGAGATTATCTGCTAAAGCTAGCAATGAAGCACTTCCTTCAAATAACTCTCCTCTAAAATCAGTTCGAATTCCATAACACATAACAGGTATATTCAATGAGTCAGCAACTCTGCTTAATTGGTTAATCTGTTTTGCTTTTAAAAATTGAGCTTCATCTATTAAAATGCAGTGAATTGTTGAAGAAGCAAGTTTTTTAATTTCAGAAAAAAAATCATATTCGTGATTAACTATAATTGCTTGTGCTTCGAGTCCAATTCTTGAAACTATTTTGCCATTATTAAAATCTTCATCCTCTTTTGGAATGAATAATAATGTCTTTAAGTTATTCTCTTCATAATTATGATTTGACTGAAGTAAAGATGTTGATTTTCCAGCGTTCATAGTGGAGTAGAAATAATGAAGTTTTGCCATAGATTGATATTTATATTGTGTAACTGCAATAATAGTATATGAACGTTTTTCAAGAAAGAGGTATTACGCATTTAGATTTACACGGAGTCAGGCATCATGAAGTTGCTGACTCAGTTATAGATTTTTGTTATCAATATCAAAGTGAAATTCCGTTGATAATTATATGTGGCAATAGTGTGAACATGATAAATATTGTTTCGGCTTCATTGGATAAAGATTCAATTCAATACTCATCACCAAGATTTGGTATCATAAGAGTAGAAAGGATATAAAGCGCAATGAATAACTTAGACATTTTTAAATTAGATAACCAGTTAAGCCCAGAGGAAATTTTAATAAGAGATACTGCAAAAAAGTATGCTCAAGAATCTCTAATGCCTCGAATTTTATTAGCAAATAGAAATGAGACTTTCGATAGGGATATTTATTATGAGCTTGGTGAGCTTGGTTTGCTGGGAGCAACAATACAAGGATACGGTTGTGCAGGGGTAGGTTATGTATCTTATGGATTAATAGCAAGAGAAATAGAGAAAGTTGATTCAGGATATAGGTCTGCATATAGCGTTCAAACCTCTCTTGCAATGAATGCTATATATGAATTTGGATCAGATGAGCAAAAGGATAGATATCTTCCAAAAATGGCTAAGGGAGAACTTTTAGGCTGTTTTGGTCTAACAGAGCCTGATGCTGGATCAGATCCTGGCTCGATGAAATCTAATGCAAAAAAAACAACAGATGGATATATATTAAATGGTTCTAAAACGTGGATTACGAACTCACCTATTGCCGATGTATTAATTATATGGGCAAAAGATGAAGGCGGTGTATTGAGAGGTTTTATCCTTGAAAAAGGGATGCAGGGTTTAACAACTCCTAAAATTGAAGGGAAGTTTGCACTTAGGGCTTCTGTAACAGGTCAAATTTTTATGGAGGATGTTTTTGTCCCAGATGAAAATCTACTTCCTAATGTTCAAAGTTTTAAAGGTCCTTTCTCGTGTCTTAATTATGCAAGGTACGGTATAGCTTGGGGGTCAATTGGTGCTGCAGAATTCTGTTGGGAAGCTGCATTAGATTATTCTAAAAATAGAGTTCAATTTGGTGATCCATTGGCATCAAAACAAATTGTTCAAATAAAACTTGCAAATATGCAGACTGAGATAGCTTTAGGGTTACAAGGTGCTTTACGGGTAGGGAGGTTAATAGATGATGGTGAGTTCATTCCCGAAATGATTTCTTTAGTAAAACGAAATAATTGCTCAAAATCTCTAAATATTGCGAGGGTTGCAAGAGATGTTCACGGTGGTAATGGCATTAGTGATGAATACCATGTAATTAGACACTGTATGAACTTAGAGGCGGTAAATACTTATGAAGGAACTGAAGATGTTCATGGTCTGATACTAGGAAAGCATCAGACCAATTTAAACGCTTTTTAGTCTTTTAAATATTTCTCTAAAAATTCTTCTTGTATTTGCATATACTCAAGCGAAGCTCTTTCTCCGCAATATGTTACGCAGTGGCCCTCTTTTGCTTGGAACATAGACATATATTCAATATTGTAATCTTTGAGCTTGTCAATCAAGTCTTCCGCATGCCTCGGTTCAACAACTCTATCATTGGATCCATGCAAGACCAAAACAGCAGCTTTAATATTTTTAACAAAATTAACTGGAGATGAAGCTTGTGCGTATGCATATCCTTCTTCAGTACTTATATCTCCCCACTCGAGCAATGGTTCTTTATCCCATGATTGATCTCTACTAGCTCTATTTGCAAAGTTTTCTAATATTTGCATTTGGTCAGTAACACCGATTGCATTAATACCACATCTATAAAGATCGGGTGTGAATACCAGTCCTGCCATAGTTGCATAACCACCATAACTTGCTCCAGCTATACAAACTCTATCTGGATCAGCATAGCCATTTTCAATCGCCCATCCAACGCCATCTGAGATGTCATCTTGCATCTTCTTTCCCCATTCTTGGTTACCAGCCATATAGTGGTTAGCACCAAGACCCGTTGAGCCTCTAAAATCCATTTGAAGAACATTAATTCCTCTGCTAACAAAAAATTGTGCCCAACTATCGTATGCAATATATTGTTTTGTATTAGGTCCCCCATGAGGAAGAACAATAAAATAATTCTTATCAGTTTTTTGTTTTGTAAGAGTTAAGAGGGCAGGTATTTCAAGCCCATCTCTTGCTGTATAAACTACCTTTTTTGCCTTAGATAATTTAGATCTATCTAGCCATGGTGATATTTTAAAGAATGGCTCGACTTTCCCTTTTGTAAGATCAACATAAAAATACTCTCCAGGTTCATCAGTATCCCATTTTTGAACCATCATTCGATTTCTATCTACACTGGCAGTAACAATATCGATATTATGATCAGGAAATACCGATTTTACTGTTAAATATTTTGTTTCTAAATCTTTGTCAAAAAAAACTTTTTCTGGTGAAAGGGATTCATAAAAAATACCAGCAGTTTCTCCTGTTAGCTTATCTGAAACAGCATAGCCGCTTGATGTTCTGCAACTTCCTGTTAAGCCTGCAGCATCATAATTTGGATCTTGGTAAAGTTTTTGTCCAAATTCTCTTGTTTTGTAGTCATATAGGTATATTGCATTCGTATCATTTTCTTCAATAAGTGCTCCATCAGGAGAGAATTTTGAACCAGCAACCACCATTTTATCTCCATACATTCCAACCGGCATAAATCCAGGTTCTTGGCAATTAAATTCAAAGTGCTCTAACCACTCTCTCTTATCTTTATCATATATGTATGTGATTCTATTTAACCCATGATCAAATGTTACTGAAAGGGGTGTTCCGTCTAGATGATGAAGGCTATTAAGCTCAGCAACTCCTCTCATATCAGATATGTTTGGACCAAAAGCCATTAATTTCTTAGAGCCTGTATAAACATTGAGTTTGTAATAATCAAATACTCTATCTCTTCTCCCATTATTTAAAACATATATATAATTTGGTTCGTTATATGCCATGTCATATGGGGTTGTGTAACTGTCACTATATTCCCATAACTCTTTTACTTTAGACCCATCTAAGTCCATAGCAAAAGTAGAAAGCTTTGTTTTTCCTTGTTCGAGTCGAGGTGTGTACCAAATTCTATTGTTATTCAACCAGCCAAACTGACTAATTCTGTCCTTACCTTTGCCTTTACTAATGGTTTTTGATTCATTGGTATCTAGATTAACTAAAATTAATCCCCTATCTCTAAAATTATCCTCAACTCGTTTACTATAGTCTTGTTCTATATCACAAATATTATCCTTAATAGTATTACCAATAAGCATGTGTTTGCCGTCTGGAGATATGCTAAAAGTTGGTCTTGTTGATGCACATGCGAAATGTTCTAAAGGTATTAAATCACTTTCATCAGCATATGAATTAGTTGCTAAAAATGAAAATATAATAAAAGGAGATAAAAGTGTTTTAAAAATAAAGATATTAGATTTGTTCATAATTAAGTTTGAATTAAAGTGTTTGTTAACGTGAATTACTTACATTATCCGATAAATATCTTAATTATGTCAAATTAGTTTTACATTTGGCATTAGTTGCCAAGTATATTTCTTAATGTATTTAAAAATTTATAAAATTCTTCTATAAATCTTAAAATATTTATATAAAACCGCATATATAACTATAAATCCTCCTTTAAACTTTTTAGAATTTTAGGTTGCAATTTATTCATATCCACAGCAAAATAAAGGTGTTTAACTATTTTACGAGGGGATTCGTATGAAAAAATTATATTTATTGACGGCATTTGCTTTCATGTTTGCACCTTTTGCTATTGCAGATAATCCAGGTGTAGAAGATGAAGTAGCAGAGCCAGTTGTTCAAGAAACTAGCACTACTCCTGTTGCTCAAGAAGAGGAGGTTGTCCAAGAGGCATCAACAGCTGCGGTGGTTGAAGACACATCTGATGATGAGGTTGTAAGCCTTGAAAAAGTAGTTGTTACAGGTTCTAGAATCAAAAGAACGCAACAAGAAGGCGCATTGCCGCTATTAGTTATAACTAAAGAAGATATTAATAACTCAGGTTTCAGAAATGTTACTGAGGCACTTCAGTCAATACCTTCTGCTAACCAATACACGCAAAATGAATCTCTAACAAATAACTTTACTCCTAATGCTAATGAGCTTGACCTTAGAAACTTAGGACCTGGTAGAGTGCTTTACTTAATTAATGGTAGAAGAACTGCTGATTATCCAATCCCATACAATAACGCAGGTAATATCGTTAATATTGGTACTGTTCCTTCAGGATTAGTTGAAAGAATTGAGGTTTTATCTCAAGGTGCCTCAGCCATTTATGGTTCAGACGCTGTTTCAGGTGTTGTAAACGTTATTACTGTTAAAGGCAGAGAAACTAGCAACCTTGAAGTCTACGCATCAGAGACTGAGCATGGTGGAGATAATATTATTTCTGCCACATTTACTACAGGTGGATTCTTTGGTAACTCAAGCTGGACTTTAGGTATTGATGGAACATTTGTTGATCCAATGTATTACGAAGATAGAGAAGGGTTTGATTCATTTGTTTATGATGCTACTTACGGAAGTAGTTATACAAACCCTAGAGCAGGTTTGCTTTGGTACACAGGTTCTGATGGTTTAGGTCCTAGAGCTTATTATGGATCTGAAGAATTTGGTATTCCTTGCTCATCTATTTCCCCAGACTATTTTGATTTTGATAAACAAGATCCAGAATGGTTGTATAACGGGTCATATCCAGGGCATTACTGTGGACATGATTACGGTGGAGATAGATTTGGTGGAACTTCACCATCAATGGTTAATGAGAGAGAAGATCTTTCTGTAATGGCATCATTTACTCATACTTTTAATAATGGTGTTACTTTGGATGCTAGATATTATGACTACCAAGACGAAGCATATTACAGATCAAGTGTTAATAGATATATCTTTATGTCAGGCGGTATCCTAGATCCTAGAAGAATAGGTGAATTTACTGCTACATCTACTGACCCAGTGAACAATGTTCCGCTTGCTAACGGCGCACTTACAGTTCCATATTTCTTAAGATATTTCTCAGCTAATGAAGCTCCTAATGCAGAAGCTAGATCTGATATTGAAGAAAACCTTAATGATGTATTTATAGGATTATCCGGAACTGTAGAGAATGGTTGGGAATGGTCATTAGGTTATAACACTACTGAATACACCTACGAAACAACTGATCAGACTTTTACAGATAAAATGTATGATTACTTTGCGGGTGTTGGTGCTACTGATGCTGAGGGCAACCTTTTAAGATCTTCATATCAAGAATATCTATACGGTTATGCTTATGATCAAGCATTCTTAAATGCTAATGGTATATTTGATCCAGTTTGTGGATGGCAAAATTATTATGGAAGATCAGCTTGTTTCCTAACAGATAGATTATTTGGTGAAGTTACAAATGAAATGCTTGGTTCTTGGTTGGCAGATGACTCTCAGCTTGGAGAATCTACTCAGTCAACATGGGATTTCCAGTTAACTGGTGAAGTAGAAGTAATGAATAAATTTGTTGGTTTTGCATTCACTGCAGAACATCAAAGACAGGATTACAATCTTACTCCTGCACCAGGTAGATTAGATGATGATAATGACCCTGACGCAATAGTATTTATCCAAGGTTCTGCTATTAATGGTGGCGGTAAGAGAGATAGAAGATCTGTTGGTCTTGAGGTATCAATGCCTTTAACTGACAAGCTTGAACTAAATGCAGCTACAAGATATGACAAATATGATGATGCATCATCAAATGTAGGGGCAAGAAGATCAAATATGTATAGCTTTGCGTATAGACCTAACGATGATGTTCTTATTAGGGGATCAGCTTCCCAATCATTTAGAGCACCAGATATGAACTACCTTTTCCAAGAAGCTAGCTCAGGTTTCTATAATGGCTTCCAGGACTATGTAGCTTGTTATGCATACTATATAAGTGACCCTGTAACATATAACTACTCAGACTACAGGGATTGTGAGGTAGGATCAGGAAGTGTTAAAGCTAACTTATCTGGTAATACTGCTCTTGAAGAAGAAGAGGGTGATAATTATCAATTAGGTTTAGTTTGGAATGTTACTGAAAACCTAGATTTCACAATAGACCTTTATGAAGTAATGCTTGAAAGAGCTGTTACTAGAGAGAGCCCTTATACAATTAACTATGCTGAAGGTAAATGTACTTATGGAGATGCATTCCAAGAGTTCATGAATGATGAGTTCCCAGATAGAAATTGTGAAGATGTTTATTCACAAATCATTCGTGGTCCTGCTGTAGATGAGATTACGGGAGATGTATTACCTATAGGTTCGTTTGAAGAAGTTTTCCCAAGATATTCTAACCAGTCATACTTAAATTATGAGGGCGCAGATTGGACTATTCGTTACAGACTTGAAACGCTTAATGCTGGTGACTTTTACTTTAACGTAACTTCATCACATATTCTTAAAAGCGCTTCTAAGTTTGACGAATACTCTGACGAAGAAGATGCACTAGATGTTTATTTGTATGAGCCAAGATCTCAGCAAAATGCTAGCATTAACTGGAGATATGAGGACTGGAGCGTAACATTATTTGCTGACAGAACAGGTCACATGGAAGCTTATAATGGAACTAAGACAGATCCACATATCATTATGAACTTATCTACCTCATATAGATACAGCCCTGACTTATCATTCTATTTAAGTGTAAGAAACCTCGAAGATAAGATGCCTCAAAAGGATGCAGCTTATGGTTTCCCATACTATAACCAGAATTACTTCAGTGCTTTTGGTAGATATGCAACAGTCGGTGTAAATTACACTTTCTAAAACAAATAGAACTTTTAAAAAGAGCCCGATAGGGCTCTTTTTTTTGCAGATGAAATATATCTGCTTTATATATATAATGTCGCAATGAAAAAACTACTAATCATATTTATTTCTCTTCCTCTAATCTCTCAAGAGATAGTTGATGAGACCATTAATACACAAGTTGATGCCAGCAATGAATCAGCTGAATTACAGATCAAAATAGATGAGCTAGATATAGAATCTAAAAAAATCTATTTTGATTATAAGGACACCTTAAATGAATATAAATCATTAAAAAATTATGATGATCAATTGTCTCAAATTATTGATGCTCAAGTAGAAGAGATTGCAAGTATAAACGAACAAATCGATTCTCTTGATGATGTAAATATTGATATTTTACCCTTGCTTAAAAGAATGGTTGACGCATTGGGTAAATTTATTTCAATAGATTTACCATTTTTGCTTGATGAAAGGGTTGCTAGAGTAAAAGATCTTGACGATCTAATCATACGAGCAGATGTTACTACCGCTGAAAAGTTTCGTAAAATATTTGAAGCGTATCAACTAGAAGCTGAGTTTGGTAAAACCATAGAATCATATCAAGGGTATTTAATGATAGACGGAAGCGAGAAGGCGGTTGATTATTTTAGATTGGGTAGGTTAGGTCTTTTTTATAGAACGCCAGATGGAAATGATACCGGTTTTTGGAGCGTTAACATTAAAGACTGGATCCATGAGGGTTCATCTCTTGATAGTTCGCTAAAATCTGCTTTAGATATTGCTAATAGGCAATCACCACCTAACTTTATTACTTTACCAATCAAACCAATTAAACAATGAAAAATTTTAAACTACTAAATCTTTTAATACTTTTTGTCTCATTTAATATAATTGCGCAAGAGCCCGTTGAGCTAACAGATGATGAAATAAGAACAAATGAAATCAATGAGCTATTAGAACTTGTAAAAAAAAATAAAAGTATTTATTTGAATGAAGATAATCAAAGACTAAATACTTTTATAAATAGGGTTGCTGAAAGAAAAGCTTTGCTTGCTGATGCAAAAAGAAAACTAGAAAATGAAAAGAAACGCAATGTCTCACTAGAGGCTTCTTTTGAAGAGAATGAAAAATTGCTTGCTGATCTTGAAGAAAAGCTCGAAATCAAAATAGGTGTGCTGGGTGAATTATTTGGTGTAACCAGACAATATGCAGGTGAGCTATTAGCATCCTCAGAGAACTCAGTTGTTTTTTATGAATTTCCAAAAAGACCTGAGATCTTAAAAGACATAGGTCAAGAACAAGTTCACAGCCTTGAACAGCTTGAGAATCTTTGGTTATCTTATTTTGATGAAATAGTTGCTGGAAGTGAAATAAAATCATTCGAAGCTAATATTACCAATCCAGGTGGAGAGAATTTAACTGGTAATGTTACAAGATACGGCTTATTTTCAGCATCTTATGATGGTAAATTTGTAAAGCCTGTATCTTCTTTAAATTCTTTTCAATTACTAGCTAAGCAACCAGAGTCTACTTATACAAGAACATTAAAGAGGCATGCAAGATCTGATGAACATGCAAATCTTTCAATTGATCCTACTAGGGGATTCTTACTTTCACTTTATCTAGATAAAGCAAATTGGTTCGAAAGAATAGCTCAAGGTAAATCAATTGGGTTTGTTATTATTCTTGTTGGTTTGCTAGGTCTTGCTTTTAGTATATTTAAGATACTGAAGCTTAGAGAATACTCCGCTGAGGTTGAAGCAGATTCAGAAAACAGTATTCCAAATCACATGGAAAAATTAATTACACCTGGAGCATCAAGAGAAACTAAGGAAAACTTAATAGACGAATTTATTATCAATTATTCTGGAAAAATTGAATGGGGTAATAACTGGGTTAAGTTTTTTGCAGCTGTGGCTCCTTTATTGGGTCTCCTGGGGACAGTAATAGGAATGATAGAAACATTCCAAGCAATTACCTTGTTTGGTACTGGTGACCCTAAGCAGATGGCTGGAGGTATTTCTCAAGCTCTTGTTACTACTATGTTAGGATTAATAGTAGCTGCACCGCTTCTTGGTATGTATACATATCTATCTGAAAAAACTGAATCTATTGTACAGATATTAGAAGAAAAGGCTTCTTACATCTTATCTAAGGATTAAAGTAAGTGTTTTTTGCTGATTTAATTTCTAGAGGCGGACCAGTACTATACCTATTGTTCCTTCTAACACTAATAATTTTCACAGTATTGGTGAATAAGTATTATTTTGTTTTTGTTGATAAAAATCACTGGTATAAAAATAAGCTTGATAGCTTTCATGCTTTATATCCACCTGAAAGCATTAAACTATACAATGTTGAAAAAACATTCCTATCAGAGTTCAAAAGAGATTCTATGTCAGGTATAAAACTCCTTGATGGACTTATAGGTATGTGTCCTATGATTGGGCTTTTAGGGACAGTTTATGGAATGATAGAAGTTTTTGAAGTTCTCTCTTTTCTTGGTACAGGTAACCCAAGGGCTATGTCATCTGGTGTTGCAAAAGCAACAATACCAACTATGGCAAGCATGGTAATTACTTTATTCGGTTTATATTTTAGACAAGATCTAACCTACAGAATAAATAAAGCTACTGAACAAATGACACTATTAATTAAGCAAAAAGGATATTCACATTGAGAAGAAAAAATAGAAAAAAAGTAGAAGATTCAGCACTAGATTTAACTCCAATGATGGATATTGTTTTCATTATGCTAATTTTCTTTATTGTTACTACTTCTTTTGTCAAAGAAACAGGCGTAGATATAAATAGACCAAACGCTGAAACCGCAGAAAGAGATGAGAAGGGTAATATTCTTGTTGCAATAACGCAAAACAATGAAATCTGGATTGATAAAAGAAGAGTTGACCTTAAGGCTGTAAGAGCAAATATAGAACGTTTAAAAATAGAATATCCTGAAGGTTCTGTAATCATTCAGGCTGATAAAGAATCAAGATCTGGTCTTTTGGTTGAAGCAATGGATCAAATTAGACTTGCTGGAGTCCAGAACATATCTATTGCTGCAAAGAATGACAATTAATACAAAATTTTTTTTAAGATTTGGAATAGCCATAATAGCTACATCAACAATTTTTTTTGTTATTCAAACATTAATATCACAAGCCTCTGAGCTTAATAAAAAAAACAACAAACCCAATTTTGTTGAATTTATTAGAATTAAACAGGATGATTTATTGCAAGAGAGAAAAAGAACCATTCCAGATAAACCACCCACACCAAAGAGACCACCTCAGCCGCAGGTTGAGTTAGACGTATCAAAGCCCCCTCCAACAGCAAGTCTAGACTTTGATATGCCAGATTTTTCTTTACCAACTGACTTTTCTGGTGCCTTCATGGGTAATCTTGAGTCTATGGGTACAGGTACAAGCCAATTAATACCAATTGTTAAGGTAGCACCAAGATGCCCAAGAGAAGCTCAGATATCGGGAATTAATGGGTCTGTATTGCTTTTATTAAATGTTAATTCCAATGGAAGAGTTAGCTCTGTTTCCATTAGATCTGCAAAACCTGCTAGAATTTTTAATGGTGAAGCTATAAAAGCTGTTAGGAGATGGCAATTTAAGCCAAAGACCATAGATGGAATTGCAGTAGATCAGAAGGGTGAATTATTAGTGGAGTTTAGTTGTAATGTGTAAATATTTCTTTTCATTTTTATTATCATTGTTATTTATTGGGAATATTTATTCAGCTGATGATGCTATTAGCCAAAGAACATATGAGTACCTTAAAAGAATTAATGAATTTATTGATGAGGAAAATTACGAAAGAGCCCAGAAAGATTTAGAGACATTTGAAAGGTATTATCAATCTGATCAAAGCTATGAAAGAGCTTTAATGCAGCAATTATACGGTAATTTTTATGCTATTCAGGGAAAATATAAAGAGGCTATTGAAAAGTATGAGAATGCCTTAAGATTCAAAAAAATGCCCCTCATAACAGGTTTTCAAATAAGAAAAAACCTTTCTCAATGTTATTTTCAAACATCTGATTACAAAAATACAATTAGAGTTTTGGAAGATTACAAAGCAGTAGCTGAAAAAAGATATCAAATCTTCCCTCCATTGAATAGCATTATGCTTGGTATTTCATATTATCAAGAAGGAAAACTATTGCCAGCATATGAGAATATTGCTTTTGCTAATGCTAATTCAACCAAATATAAGGAGGACTGGCTTGGTTATGAGTTCGGTGTTGCAATTGAGCTTGAGAAATTTGAAGAAGCTAAAGATGTAGCTCAACTATTAATTTTTATAAATCCTGATAAGAAAGAATATTGGAAACAACTAAGTGGTTTATATTACACACTTGAATCAGATGATGAGTCTTTAGCTGGTCTTGAGCTTGCATATGAAAGAAATACTCTTACAAAAGAAAAAGAATATGTTGATTTATCTAAATACTATTTATATAAGTCTCTTCCTCAAAAGGCTGTAAAGGTTCTTAAATATGGAATGAATACCGGCATAGTTCCAAAATCTAAAGAAAATTACGACCTCCTGGCTGATTCTTATTTTCTTCTTAAAGACAGATCTCAAGGAATAAATTTTCTTATCAAATCTTTGGAAATTGATAATGATCCAGAAACTGCTTTTAAAATAGGTAGATTTGCTTTTGAGGAAGAAGATTGGTCGCTAGCTTATAAGTATTTATCCAAAGCAAAATCATTAAATTACAAAAAAAATCCAGGAAGATTAGACCTTCTGATGGGTATATGTAAATATGAAACTAATGATTACAAACTCGCATCAGAATTATTTAATAATGCACTTGAATTTGAAGGTACTAAAACTTCTGCAGAAGGATGGCTTGCTTACATTAAAGAGCTTCAAGCTTCGTAACCCGAACTTTATAGCTATCAAGTTGTCTCATATTTATGATTATTGAAACAAAAGATATTAAAAGATACTTCACCATGGGCTCAAGCACTGTTGAGGCACTAAAAGGTATAAATTTTTCTGTTAAATCAGGTGAGTTCATAGCTATTATGGGACCTTCTGGTTCTGGAAAGACTACATTGATGAATATTATTGGATGTCTAGATACACCCTCATCTGGAGAGTACTTTCTAAATGGAAGTCTGGTAAATGACCTTGATGAAGATAAACTTGCTTTGATAAGAAATAAAGAAATAGGTTTTGTATTCCAATCATTCCATCTTTTAGCAAAAAACTCTGCACTTGATAATGTTTTATTGCCGCTTAAGTATGCTGGTAAGGATCCTAAGGAGTCACATAAAAGAGCATTAGAGGTTTTAGATGCCGTTGGTCTTTCAGATCGTGTTGACCATGGGCCATCTGAGTTATCAGGGGGACAGCAACAGAGAGTTGCCATTGCGAGGGCTTTGGTGAATAAACCTAGTATTATTTTTGCTGATGAGCCAACTGGAAATCTTGATAGTAAAACAGAAGCAGATGTTATGAAGCTTTTCAAAGATCTGAATGATGCTGGACAAACAATAATTCTGATTACTCATGAGCAAGAAATTGCTGACAAGTGTAAAAGAGTTATTAGTATTAGAGATGGTTTAATAGAATCTGATAAAATTAACTCAAATATCTGAGGATTTAATATGTTAAATAAAATTAAAAATAACAAAGGTCTTGCATTAGTTCTGCTAGTTCTAATAGTTATAGTTGTTATGAACATTGGCTCAGAGAAAAGTTTAAATGAAAGTGAATTAGATGAGTCTTTGGCAAGTTTTTACAAGAAAGAAGAAGTATCTTCAAAAAAACTATTTGTATCTATCGAAGCTTCTGGGTTGATAGAGGCAATTTCATCTGTTGAGATTAAATCTAAAGCCTCTGGAGAAGTTCTTTTCTTGGGCGCGGAAGTCGGCGATTATGTTGAAAAGGGATTTATGTTATCGCAAATAGATCAAAGAACACCTAAAAACATCCTTGATCAATCAAAATCTGATCTTGAAGCAGCAAAAGTGAGACTTGAAAACGCTGAGGCACAATTCAATAGAGGCAAAGAACTTCATGACAAGGGAAGTATCTCAGATAAAGACTATGAAGATATCCAAGAGAATTATGCTCAAGCAAAATCAACTTTAGTCAGAACACAGGTTAGTTATGAAAATGCCAAAATAGCTCTAGATGATACAGTAGTCCGATCACCAGTATCTGGAACCATTATCTCAAGACCTGTTGAGGTAGGCCAGGTTATCTCTTCACCAACATCTGCTGTAGGAGGTGGAACTGTTTTAATGACAATGGCTGATTTATCAAAAGTAAGAGTAAGAGCATTAGTTGACGAGATTGATGTTGGCAAAGTATCTATTGGCCAGAAAGTTTCAATCAAAGTTGCAGCTTATAGAGATAAAGAATTTTTTGGAACAGTCTCTAAAATAGAGCCTAAAGCTAGAATTGAACAAAACGTTACAACTTTTCCAGTTCTAATAGATATTGATAATGATGAAAATCTTCTTCTGCTTGGAATGAATACAGATGTAGTAATTGATGTTTTAAACAAAGATGTTGCATTAAGTACGCCGTCAATGTCTCTAAGAACTCGAAAAGATATATATTCAGCTGCGTCTATTATAAATATTCCTAAAGATAGGATTGATACATTTCTTGAAGATAAGATTGAGGGTGAAAACTTTAATAAATTTATAGTCATTAAAGATTCAAACAAAGGACCATTACTCACATGGGTTGAGATAGGAGTATCTGATCTAGCAAATGTTGAAATCCTAAATGGCCTTAATCAAGGTGATGTTATTTACATCATGCCGAGCAAAAGCCTTTTTGATTATCAAAAAAGATTTAAAGAGCGTGTTAATGCTTCATTTAGTTTTGGATAATAATTAATGGAAAAGTATCTAAATTTTTTTAAATCTTTTAGATCAAATATAGCTTTATTCAATGATGCTTTGAGTTCAGCCTCTTCTTCAATTAGATCAAACAAAATAAGATCATTCTTAACTGCTTTGGCTATTATTATTGGTACTGCCGCTGTAATTTCTATCATTGGATTAGGTTCAAGTGCATCAAAATCTCTTGATGAAGCTATTGAAGATCTTGGTGGAAGAACATTGTATGTTAGTCCAAGTCAAAGACGAAGTGGCGCAGTAACGCAGGGGCTAAACCCATTAGTTCTTAAAGATGCTGAAGCTCTAGCGAAAGATAATGAGCACAGCTGGAAGATATCACCAACTATGACTGGTAATAGACAAATTAAATATAATTCAGCAAATATTAGCGGAAGAGTGGGCGGTTATTTACCTATACATTTTAATGTTAGAGGCTACGACCTAGAGTTTGGGCGTCTCTTTAATGAGGAAGATAATTTGGCAAGAAAGAAGGTTGTTGTTGTTGGCTCAAAGATACCCCAAGAACTCAGAACTAGTGCTGCAGCACTATTAAACAAAGAAATAACCATTAGTGGAGTTTCTTACAAGGTTGTAGGTGTTTTAAAAGAAGAGGGTTCAACGGGATGGCAGAATCCTGATGAGGAATTGTATGTTCCAATTCTAACTGCTGCGCAAAGAATCTTTGGTCGAGTTAGGGTTGACTCTATAAATGTCGGTGTTGCAAATGATGCTAATATTGAACAGGTTATGATGTCTATTGAGCGCATACTAAGACAGCAGCATGATATAGGACCTGGACAAGATAATGACTTCAGGATTGCTGACTATAGTCAATTTTCTGATTTAAGAAGAGATGCTACAAATATTTTCACATTTCTAATTGCTGGTATTGCCGCAATCAGTCTGCTTGTTGGGGGTATAGGCGTTATGAATATAATGCTTGTATCTGTAACAGAGCGCACCAGAGAAATAGGTCTTCGAAAGGCGCTTGGAGCCTCTAAAAGCATAATAATGCTTCAGTTTATTGTTGAGGCTATTTTACTATGTGGTATTGGAGGGATTATAGGTGTTCTCATAGGGGTTTTTCTATTATTAGGCTTAACATCTCTTTTTGATTGGCCGTTCGAAATGCCATTTTTTGCAATTGTTGGCTCAATATCTTTTTCAGCGCTTGTTGGTTTATTCTTTGGGATATGGCCTGCAAACAAAGCAGCTAAGCTAGATCCGGTTATTGCTCTAAGGTATGAGTAAGCTCAAAGTTGTTCAGCTATTACCTGAATTAAATATTGGTGGTGTAGAAAGGGGTACAAAGGATTTCTCCGAGGCTCTTGTGCAAAGGGGCCATAAATCTATAGTTATATCTAACGGCGGTTTATTTGAACAGGATATTATTAATGCAGGCGGCATACATTTAAAACTCCCAATTCATAAAAAAAATCCTATTTCTTTCCTGCAAGCCAAGGAATTGGCTAGGATCTATAAAGAGTATGAGCCTGATATCGTTCATGTTAGATCTAGAATGCCTGCATGGATTAACTATTATGCTTTTAAGAAATTAGATAAAAAGCCTATCCTTGTCTCTACTTTTCATGGTTTATATAGCACACCTATATATAGTAAGGTTATGGCAAGGGTTGACCATACTATTGCTATAAGTAAAACCGTAAGAGACTACATTAAAAATACATATAGTGTTGAAGATAAAAATATCACCATAATTCCAAGAGGCTGCGATCCATTATTATTCAATAAAATAAAACCTGATATCAATTGGTTAAATAGATGGTATGAAGAATTTCCTCAAACTAAAAACAAAATCATATTAACCCTACCAACGAGAATATCTCAATGGAAGGGTGTTGATAGTTTTATTGATTTAATTGCAGATATTAATAATGATTCTTTTCATGCTTTAGTTGTTGGCCCTACATCTAAGAAAAAGAAAAAATATTTAAATGATTTGAAAGCAAAAATAAAAGATAGAGGCTTAGGTTCTTTAATTACTTTTACTGGATCAAGAAGTGATATTAGTAATATTTATAAGATTTCTGAAATTGTTTATAACTTATCTGTAAAACCTGAACCTTTTGGAAGAACTACAATTGAAGCAATTGCTAGTGGTTCTAAGGTTATGGGTTGGAATCATGGTGGTACAAAAGAGATTCTTGAAGAGTTATACCCTGATGGCTTAGTTGAGTTGAATGACATAGCTCAATTAAAACAACAAACATTGATAATATCTAAGGAGAATTACGCAAAACCAAAGGAGAATACATTTTTATCCTCCAAGTTAATAGATTCAACTATTCAGCTTTATCAAGATCTGCTTAAAGCTTCTTCATAAGCTTTAAGTATTTTTTTTGATTGGCTTTCTAAAGAAAACTCTTCTGATACGTATTCAAATATTGAAGATTGATCAAAAAGATGCATTTTATTTACATATTTGACTATTAGTTCTTTTAGCGCAGTCTGATTGTTTGGTTCTGCCAAAAACTCTTTAGGTAGTATTTTATTCATATGACCAACATCTGTAGATATAACAGGTACCTTCATATAGAGCGCTTCTAGAGCAACACGAGGCCCACCCTCACGAAGAGATGAGACAATCAAGACCGATGCTTGTTTATAGTAGTTAACTAAATCACTTGGTGGAACTTCATCAACGATTTCTATTTTATGGCTTAATTTTAAATTTTCTATTAATTGATTGAGTGAATTCTTCTCACCACCAGAACCAATAATTAATAGCTTAGAATCAACAGCCTCCCATGATTTTATCAATTGATCAAAACCTTTGACTTTTTCTAATCTTCCAATAGCTATTGCGAACTTTGGTTTGCTATTGTCAGGTATAGAATGTTCTTTGTATGCAGGATTCCACCAATTATTAATTACAAGCGTTTTGTTTTTTATTGCCTCAATAGTTTTATCACTTACACCAATAATAATATCTGCATGCTCATATATGTTTGTTTTGCTTTTTATTCCATGAATTGTGCATGCGTATTTTGCATTTAAAATTGGTTTTATTATCTTTATTATTTGAGTTGTTTTAGAGCCATGCGTATGAATGATATGCGGATTAAACTTCTTAATTATTTTAAATAATTTATAAATATTAAAGAGCGATCTTCTACCAAAATTATTTATGCTTATTACGTTAAGATTTTGGTTGAATTGATGAGCGATTTCATTAGTTGAAATTATATACACTTCATTGTTTTCCATTTGCTTAAGAGCAAGCTCATTCACATGTTGCTCAATCCCCGCAAAATCATTACTCATAACTAGATGTAAAATGATCATAATTAATTAATGCTCTTTAATATTGAGTATGATAATTTTTCAACCTCTCTCAATACGTCAAAATATTTATTTTGTTTTTCAAGTTTATGAGTTGTAATTCCCTCACTTAAATTTGATATCGAAATATAACCAGCTCTTTTATCGTTTTTGAGTGCGTTAATATTTAATACAATTTTATTCTTCTTTTTTGATGGCATGTTTAGAAGTATAGTTTCTCCTCTTGATGACAAACATTCATACACCATGTTTACACTATCTGGAGTAACGAGCTTCATTGAAGCTTCTTTTATGTATTTTTTGAATAAATCTAAACTATCTGAATCATCAACATCAATAAAATATATATTTTTATGACTACTTGTAAGTTTTGATATTTGGATATTCATATCTTCTGGAGTTCTTCTTGAGTTAAAGATATACCATTTAATGCTGGGGTAGAGAGATACCATGTAATTAATTTGTTTTAACAATGAATCAACATCAAAATCAAAATGCTTATTATTGCCTCCAATAGCTATCATAGAGACATCCGGGTTAGTATCTATATCAAATACTGATGATAAAGATCCCTCAAAGGTAATTTTTTTATTAGTGTCAATTTTTTTATGATTGTCGTGAATAGGGATACAGATATGATCAAATCTGCTTCTTAAAAAATAGTTTGGACAAAGAATAGATATGATTTTTGTATTCCTACAAATTATTGCTAAATTAGCCATTCTTATAAATGATTTATTTCCTGCACCAATTATCAGGTCAAAGTTTTGCTCTCTTAAGTTTTCTTTATCAGTTCTAATTAACCCAAATGAAAGAAATTCTATGACTTCTAAAATAAAAGATTTTGTTACATTTTCAGTAATTGTAGTATCTCTATCTTTTGAGATTTCCTTAAGTAGGGCCTCAACTTGTTTTTCATGGCCAAGCTTGCCATCTTTTACCCATAAAATCTTCATAACTTATTATAGCTTTATATTTGACACCTAATACAGGTATCAGATAATAGCCGAATGGCAGACTACAAATCTATTTTTTTATCCGATATTCATTTGGGTTCAAAAGGTTGTCAATCTTCATATTTAAATAACTTTTTGAGAAATCATTCGTGTGAAAATTTATTTTTAGTTGGCGATATCATAGATTGTTGGAGACTGAAATCTAAGTTATATTGGCCACAATCCCATAGCGATGTTTTCAATAACTTTCTTAACAAATCAAAAGAGGGCACAAAGGTTTTCTATATTACAGGTAATCATGATGATTTTTTAAGGCTTTATCAGCCGCTAGAACTTGGAAATATAGAACTAAAAGAAGAACACGCTTATGAAACTGTAAATGGAAAAAATTTTTTAATAATTCACGGAGATCAGTTTGATGTTGTAACAAGATTTGGTAAAAAACTATCAATTCTTGGTGACAAAATTTATACACTTCTTTTATCTACAAACAAGATTCTAAATTTCTTTAGATCTCGTCTTGGTTTTGGTTATTGGTCTCTTGCAAAATATCTTAAGGACAAGGCAAAAAAAACTGTTAACAGAATGTCTGATTACGAAGAATCACTTTCAACTGAATGCAAAAGAAGAAATTTTGATGGGATTGTATGTGGGCATATTCATAAAGCAGAAATTACCAAGATAAATGGCATTGATTATCATAATTGTGGTGACTGGGTTGAGTCATGCACTGCCCTTATAGAAACAAATGAAGGTAATTTTAAAATTATTGATTGGGGAGCTGTTGAAAAGGCAGACACCAAACTTCTTTCTATAAAATAATTTTAATAATGCAGGATAATAAAAGTAATACTGCTCTAACCTTGATATCGCAATATGGAGATGAGGCAGAGGCAATAGCGATGTTAAGAGCTGCTGAATATGCAGCAGTATCTGATACAGATAGTTGGATCTATTGGGAGCAGGTCATTCTTGAAATTCAAAAACTTAATCAAAATCCATCACTGGATGGATAAGATTTGCTAAAAAGATATAATCACTACCAATATGTCTGTGAAATCTCAAATAGAGGACTTGTGCACAAAAGCTTTGAATTTTGATTTTATAAGTATCGAGAATGAAAGCCATCTTCACTCTTCATCTCAGAATGTTGAAAGTCACTTTAAACTTATCCTTGTATCTAATGATTTTTTAAATATGAGTTTAATCAAAAGACATAGGCATATTTATAAAATTTTAAATGAAATAATGCCAAAAATTCATGCACTTGCCATACATGCATTTACCGAAGAAGAATTCAAAAAAAATACCGTAAATACAAACTCACCAGATTGTGTAAATAAAAATGGATAAATACCTTAAATTTATAATCTCTTCTTCCAAGCTAGTTATTTTTAGCTTGCTGGTTGTATTGGCTATTAGCACAAATGGAATTAATAACTTTAAACTTGATGCTTCCTCAGATGCATTGGTGATTGAGGGGGATGCCTCGCTTAAAAAATTTAGAGAGGCTGAGAAAGAGTTTGGAGGGTCTGATTTTCTTATAGTTGTTATTGAGCCTCATGATGAAATTTTTTCTAATACTACAATTGAAACAATAAAATCTTTAGAGTTAAAGATTGAAAGTATTGCAGGCATAGAATCTGTATTGTCTTTAGTTGATGCCCCTGTTTTCTTTCAGCCTAAAGTTCCGTTAGTTGAGGTTTCAGATAATTTAAAAGACCTAGATGATCCTAGCATCGATCTTGCATTGGCTAGAGATGAGTTTCTTGATAATCCAATTTATAGAGACCTAATCATTAGTGCGGATGGTAAAACAACAGCAATGCAAGTAAATCTCTTATCCAATGATTTATACGATTCCTATATTGAAGAGAGGTATGACCTTCTTGATAAAAACGATACTACCCGCCTAGATGAATTAAATAAAAAAATATCAGATCTGAATGATGATATCTCACAAAACAATGCCTTAATAATCGAAGAAATTAGAGAAGTGCTGAATGAGTATTCTTATATGGGCAGCCTTTATTTAGGCGGACCATCAATGATTGCTACAGATATGATGACTTTTATCAAAGATGATTTAGTTGTTTTTGGTTTGGGTGTTGCTCTTGTATTTGCAATTATGCTTTATTTATTTTTTGGAAATACCTGGTTTGTTTTACTGCCCTTAATAAATTCTTTTTTTGCAACATATTTTACTGCTGCGTTTTTAGGAGCCATGGATTGGAAAATCAGTGTTGTTTCATCTAATTTTATAGCACTCCTACTTATATTAACTATATCTTTAACGGTTCATGTGCTCGTTAAATTTAATGAATTAAAAGAAGAGTTTAACGATAGAACAGATAGACTTAAAAATGCTATCAGGCAAATTATAGTGCCTTGCTTCTTTGCAGCTTTTACAACAGGCATAGCTTTTATATCATTGCTTGTTGGAGAACTAAAACCTGTTATTGAGTTTGGAAAAATGATGTCAGTTGGTATTTTAATAGCTTTTATTTGTACTTTTACTTTTATACCTGCTGCGCTATCTTTGATTAAGAACACAAAAACTAAAGATGTTTTAAAGCTTCATAGAATCACTTCGATTTTATATAAATATACTGTTAAAAATACAAAGTTAATTTTCCTTATATCCTTTATAAGTATTTCTGCATTTATATATGGAGCATTTAAGCTTGAGGTTGAGAATAAGTTTATTGACTATTTTGATGATACAACTGAAATATATCAGGGCATGCTTAAAATAGACAAAGATCTTGGGGGCACTGCCACCCTAGATATTATTATTAAAGAACCCAAAGAGGATTTGATAATAAATAATAGCGTTGATGATGATATCTTTCTTGATGATTTATTTGAAGATGAAAATTCTCAAGCCTCAGGCTATTGGTGGAATATTTACAGCCTATCAAAACTTGAAGAAATACATGACTACTTAGATGAGAAAGATGAGATTGGTAAAGTTTTAAGTGTTGCAAGTGGTTTAAAGTTAGCTAGAAAAATAAATGACGATCAGGATTTAAATGACCTTGAGCTTGCATTATTAAGATCTGTATTACCAGAAGATATAAAAGATACTTTATTGTATTCATATATTAATAAGGATGATTCTGTAGTAAGAATTTCAACTAGAGTTGTTGAGACTTCAGATGGGTTAAATAGAAACAATTTAATCGCTGAAATTAAAAATGATTTAAAAAATGAATTTAAATTAGATGACGACCAAATAACAATTACAGGGTTAGCTGTTCTATATAACAACATGTTGCAGTCATTATTTAGTGCTCAAATAGGTTCTATTCTCATTGTTTTTTCTGTGATTGGATTAATGTTTCTAGCTATTTTTAAAACTTTTAAAGCAATGATCATTGGATTGATTCCAAATATTTTTGTTGCCATGTCTGTATTAGGTGTTCTTGGTTTATTAGGGCTGCCTCTAGATATTATGACTATAACAGTAGCTGCAATTAGTGTTGGCATGGCTGTAGATAACACTATTCATTATATGTATCGATACAAAAAAGAAGTTAAAAATACCAAGGATGCACTCACTGCAATTAATTTTACCCATATAAATATAGGCAGGGCACTTTTCTATACTGCAGCAACTATATCAGTTGGCTTTTCAATATTAAGTCTTTCTAATTTCTTTCCAACAGTTCTGTTTGGTTTATTTACAAGTATGGCTTTAATAATTTCATTTGTATCATCCTTAACCTTACTGCCTAATCTATTGGTCAAATCAAAACTTTTCCAATAATATTTATATATGGGACCATTAAAGGGAATAAAGATAATTGAATTTGCCGGAATTGGGCCTGGGCCTTTTTGCGGCATGGCGCTTGCTGATTTGGGTGCAGATGTCATAACTGTAAATAGAGCAACTGAAAAAGGTCGTCATAACAAATATGATATTCACAATCGATCAAAGAAAACTCTAACTGCTGATCTTAAAAATCAGCAAGCAAAAGATGAGATTCTTAAACTTATCTCTAAATGTGATGGTTTAATTGAAGGTTTTAGACCTGGGGTCATGGAATCATTAGGGCTTGGCCCTGATATTTGCTTAAAGGTTAATCCAAGATTAGTTTATGGAAGAATGACAGGTTGGGGTCAAGATGGACCTCTTTCAAAAACTGCTGGCCATGACATTAACTACATAGCCTTAACAGGGGCATTAAATGCAATGGGCAGGAAAGAATCATCACCAAACCCACCATTAAACCTTATTGGTGATTATGGAGGTGGTGGAATGCACTTAGCGCTAGGGATGGTTTCTGCGCTTATTCATCAGTTAAAAACTGGTGAGGGTCAAGTTGTTGATTCCGCTATGATAGATGGAACGTCAATGTTAATGAGTTTTTTTTATTCTTTTGAGCAAATGAACTTATGGGAAGATAAAAGAGATTCAAATTTTCTTGATGGGGCAGCTCATTTTTATGATACATACAGATGCGCTGATAATAAATTCCTTGCAATTGGCTCAATAGAACCAGATTTTTATTCGATTTTATTAGAGAAATTAGATATAAAAGATGAAATTTTTCAAAATCAATTAGATAAAAAATTATGGCCAAAACTAAAAAAGAAAATTGCTGAAGTAATCATTCTTAAAGATCGAGATGATTGGGAAAAAATATTTGAAAATACAGATGGATGTGTTACACCAGTTCTTTCTATTTCAGAAGCTCCAAAGCATCAACATAATATTAATCGAAATACATTCATAGCACTTGATGGTGTCTTGCAGCCAAGCCCTTCACCTCGTTTTTCAAAAACAAAACTGAATATAAAACATAACGCAAACGAAAAGGGGTTTGATAATAACTCAATCATTGAAGAATTTGATCTTGATCCAGATGCTTTTAACTAAAAAATTTTATTGAATTGTTGTAAGTTCTTGAAATAATTTCATCTAAAGGAACATTCATTAGTAAAGATATTTCATTTGCAATATGCGGCAAGTGTTTAGGCTCATTTCTATTGTTTTTTGTTTTTAGGTTCCTTGGAATTAGATAAGGGCAATCAGTTTCAATCATTAATTTATCTAAGGGAATATTTTTAATTGATGATCTGAGATCTTTATTTCTTCTTTCGTCACAAATCCAGCCAGTTAATCCAATAAAAAAATCTAATTCAAGATATGCATCTAATTCATCTTGAGTGCCTGTAAAACAATGCACAACGCAAGGCGGGAGGTCTGCAATATAATTTTTTAATACCTTGATGAAATCTTTATGTGATTCTCTTTGATGCAAGAAGAGGGGTTTATTGAATTTAATAGCTAGCTTGATTTGCTCATTAAATGCATACATTTGCTCATCATATGATGAAATATTTCTGAAAAAATCTAAACCTGTCTCTCCAATAGAGTTCGGATTAATATCTTTGATATAGGTATCCATTATCATCGATGATTTATCATTAAATGTTTTTGCATGATGGGGGTGAACACCAAGTGTTATAAAGCAATTTTTTGAGTATTTCTTTTTAATTTCTTGAATTTTTTTAGTGTCATCTAATTCAGCGGACACGACAAGAAACTTATCTACATTATTCTTAATAGCATTTGAGATCACATCATCCAGATCAGAATCAAATCTTTCGCTTGTAAAGTTGCATGCAATATCAAAGAGCTTAGTCATTATTTTTATTATGATTGTATATATATTTAATTATGAACTAAAATCTTGAAACATGAATCAATTTGAAAAATTTCAATCTGCTATATCAATCACTAAAATTAAAGATAATTTTTATAAGATTATTCCAAACAGGGATTATTTTGTAGGCAACACACCTCATGGAGGTTATTTAAATGCTGTTATGAGCAAAGCTTTGGTTTCAACTTTACCGCATAAGAATATTATAAGTTCATCTACTCAATACTTAGACAGAACTGATTCAGTTGATACTTTTTTAGAGGTTGAAATATTAAAAGAGAGCAGAGGAAGTTCAGCAGGCATAGTAAAACTAATACAAGACAATAAAATATGTTCAACAATGACTAGTACTTGCTCTGATTTTGAGCGGATGAAAGGCTTTCATGGTCTTGAAACAAACCTACCCAGTATATTTAATTCTCATGACCACATTAACTACAAAGAATTAAATTACGATAAAATTTCAAAGGGTTTTACCCCAGCATTTATAAAGCAGCTTGATTGTAAAATAAATCCTGATCATGCCTGGTGGGATAAAGATCCAATTGATGACAATGCAGAAGCTAGATGTTCAGCTTTTTTAGAAATGTCAGGCGGTATGGCAGATCAATTTTGTTTAGCTTATTATTCAGACATATTGCCTCCTGTTGTTTTAAACAAATATGGCGCTTTAGGCTGGATACCAACATTAACTCTAACAACTCATATCCGTATGCTACCTACAACTTCAAAACTATTTGCTGACTTTAAAGCAAGCGATATTAATAATGGTTATTTTGAGCAAGATGCAAGAATATGGGATTTGAACGGAAATTTTGTTGCGTCAAGCAGACAACTAGCTAGAATACTTAAGTCAGAAGAAAAATTATCAATAAAAGGGAAGTAAGTATGCAATTCAAAGGAACTAAAAATTATATAGCAACAGAGGATCTTAGCCTTGCTGTGAATGCGGCCGCTGCGTTAGAAAGACCTCTTTTAATTAAGGGTGAGCCTGGTACTGGTAAAACTTTATTAGCAATTGAAGTTGCTCAAGCTATGGGTTTAGAGTTAATTGAATGGCATATAAAATCAACTACAAAAGCCTCACAGGGTTTATATGAGTATGATGCTGTAACAAGATTAAGAGACTCCCAATTAGGTGATGAGAGAGTTAAAGATATCTCAAATTACATAAATAAAGGTAAATTATGGGAAGCCTTTGAGTCTGATAAGCAGGTCGTTCTTTTAATTGATGAGATTGATAAGGCTGATATAGAGTTTCCAAACGATCTTTTGCAAGAAATTGATAGAATGGAGTTTTATTGCTACGAGACAAATCAAACAATTAAAGCTAAGCATAGACCTTTAATTATAATGACTTCAAATAATGAAAAAGAATTACCAGATGCTTTTTTAAGAAGATGTTTCTTTCATTACATTAATTTTCCTGATAGAGAGACTATGAATAAGATTGTCTCCGTCCATTACCCAAAAATTAAGAAAAAATTAGTGAATGAGGCATTAGAGATATTTTTTGATCTAAGAAAAATACCAGGTTTAAAGAAAAAACCATCTACATCTGAGTTAATAGATTGGTTAAAGTTGTTACTATCTGATGATATGCCAGATGAAATATTAAAAAATGCAGATTCATCAAAAGCAATACCACCATTATATGGAGCACTTCTTAAAAATGAACAAGATGTGCAGTTACTTGAAAGGCTGGCTTTTATGTCTAGAAGAGAATCAGCTTCAACTAAATAGATGCTAATAAACCTTTTTCAAACAGTTAGATCGGCTGGCGTTCCGTGTTCTTTAAGAGAGTTGCTTGATCTTCTTGGTGCCCTTGAAAAACAGATGGTTTATGCAAATATAGATGATTTTTATTACCTATCTAGAGCAATACTAGTTAAAGACGAGAAACATTACGATAAATTTGATAAAGCTTTTGATATTTACTTTAAAGGAATCGAAAAACTCGAAGATGTTTTTCAAGCTTTAATTCCCGAAGATTGGCTGAGAAAAGCATTTGAAAAAGAGTTAGACCCAGAAGAGCTGAAAAAAATTAAATCTCTTGGAGGTTTAGATAAATTGCTTGATGAATTCAAAAAAAGACTAGAAGAACAAAAAGAGCGCCATGAAGGCGGCAATAAATGGATTGGAACAAATGGAACCTCTCCATTTGGTCATGGCGGTCAGAATCCAGAAGGAATTAGAGTAGGGGGTCAGGGTGGCCAGAAAAGTGCAGTTAAGGTTTGGGAGCAAAGACAGTTTAGTAATCTAGATGACTCTATCATCATAGGCACTAGAGAAATGCAAATGGCATTAAGAAGACTCAGAAGATTTGCTAGACACGGAAACGATCTCGAGCTTGATATGAATGACACTATTAAATCAACAGCTAAGAATGCAGGTTATTTAGATATCAAGATGGTCCCAGAGAGATCGAATGCTGTAAAAGTGATAGTCTTATTTGATGTAGGCGGCTCAATGGATCCTTATATAAAGCTTTGCGAAGAGCTTTTCTCTGCAATTAAAACAGAATTCAAGCATCTTGAATATTTTTATTTCCATAACTGTATTTATGAGTCTGTTTGGAAAGATAATAGAAGAAGATCTCAAGAGAGATTTCTTGTTCAAGATATTATTAATAAATATTCAGCAGACTACAAAATAATAGTTGTTGGCGATGCGACCATGGCTCCTTATGAAATAACAAATGCCGGTGGTAGTATAGAGCATTGGAATGAAGAGCCCGGTTCAACTTGGATAAAAAGAATATCAAACCATTTTGATAATATGGCTTGGTTAAATCCTGTTCCTGATGACCACTGGGACTATTCATCATCCGTTTGCATACTAAGAGATTTATTTGATAATAGAATGTATCCTTTAACACTTAAAGGATTAGAGGAAGCAATGGGAGAGCTTACAAAATGAATACTACAAACAATCAAGGCATTAAATGGGGCCCTTTTACATTAAGAATCCCATTTATTCATATTAAATTTAGAGCTGGTGAGTTTTTTCAGGGAATGGTTATTTCTGGGGCCACAGCATTTGCTGCTGTTCCAGTAGCTATGGGTTTAGGACTCACATTTGAGGAGGGTGTAGCATTAAGTTTTATTGCAGGAACACTAATTGCTTCTGGACCAATTCTTTTTGGAGAACCAATGGCTCCTGGCTGGATAACGCCTGCATTACCAATTGTTATAGCTGCTTTTGCGGCAAAAGGTCAATTTACCGGAGTTTATGATGTTACAACTTTTCAATACATGGCAGCTATTTGTATTGAATTTACACTGCTTATATTTATTCTAGGTGTAACTGGTTGGGGAAAAAAACTCATCCAAATTATTCCTAATGGATTAAAGGCGGGTATTATTTTAGGTGCAGCTTTAGCAGCGTTTTACCAAGTTTTTGTCACAGATTTAGATAAGTTAATGATCCAACCTATATCAATGTTTGTTGCCATAACTGTCTGTATCGTTACAACCTTTTCGGATCCTTTTAAAAGATTAGCAGCAAAACATTCATTAATTAATAAGATTGGCTCACTAGGTTTATTGCCAGGCTTTATTCTTGCAGCTTTTATAGCTTTTCTATTCAATGAAGTTACATTTAATATTGAATGGGGATTTAAAATCCCAGATGTTGTATCTTTATTTAATAGAACATCTCCTCTTGTAATTGGCTTTCCAACTCTTGAAATGTATTTAGAGGCTATACCTCTTGTAATAATCGGATACACTCTTTTATTTGGAGATTTAATTACTGCAAATGAGGTATTAAATGATGCGCAAAAATCGAGACCAGATGAAAAACTTGATATTAATCTCAATAGATCGCATTTATCTATAGCAGCGCGAAATTTTATTGGATTAATATTAAATCCATTTTTCCCAACTCAAGGCGCGTTATGGACCGGTGTTCATGTGGTGGTTGTTGAGCGCTGGAAAAAAGGCTTTAAAGAAATGCCATCTATATTTGATGGTTTAGGCTCATATTATTTAATGGCATTACCAATTCTATATTTCACACTGCCATTCATAACATTAATGAAACCATTAATGCAGATGGCATTAACATTAACGTTAATATTAACTGGTTTTGCTTGTGCTTATGTTGCCATGGCTATACCAAAGAAAAATTCTGAAATGGCGTCTGCTTTGTTAATAGCTGTTTTTATTACTTTCTTTAGTGCATGGATTGGTTTGTTAGTTGGTATAATCTTAAGCCTATTAGTTATTGGAATTGATAAGACAAAAAATTAGTTAATATATGGCATTTGCGTTAGAGATCAATGATCTTAAAAAAACTTATTCTGGTGGCGTTGAAGCTCTAAAAGGCATTTCATTTTCTGTGAATGAGGGTGATTTTTATGCTTTACTAGGTCCTAATGGGGCAGGGAAGTCATCAACAATAGGAATTATCGGCTCCCTTGTAACAAAATCATCTGGAAGCGTTAAGATATTTGATGTTGATATTGACGAGAATATACCTCTTGCGAAAACAATGCTTGGTGTTGTTTCTCAAGAAATTAATTTTTCTCAATTTGAAAAAGTATTAGACATAGTTGTCACCCAAGCTGGATTTTATGGAATACCTAAAAAAGAAGCTTTGCCAAAGGTAGAAAATATTCTTAAAAGATTAAGTCTATGGGATAAAAGAGATCTTCAAGCAAGAACTCTTTCTGGTGGATATAAAAGAAGGCTAATGATAGCAAAAGCTTTAATACATGAACCTAAGCTTTTGATATTAGATGAACCCACAGCAGGAGTTGATATCGAACTTAGAAGAGAAATGTGGTCTTTTCTTAAAGAAATAAATGAAAATGGTACTACCATTATTTTGACAACACATTACCTTGAAGAGGCAGAACAGCTATGTAGAAATATTGGCATTATTGATAAAGGTAAGATTGTTGCAAATACAAGCATGAAAGATCTTCTTGGAACTTTAAATGTTCAAGGGTTTGTATTTGATTTGCAATCTCCATTAGATCAAGCTCCAATAATAGAGGGGTTTCCTTTGAAGCTTGAAGATTCTTTAACGCTAATAGCAGCAGTAAGTAAAGATAGATCTATAAATGCTTTATTTGAAGAATTATCTAAGCTAGATATCAAAATTAAATCTATGAGAAATGAATCAAATAGGCTCGAGGAATTATTTATTGAAATGGTGAATTCAAATGAAAAATAATTCATCTATCTTAATAGGTCTATGGACCTTGACTGTTAAAGAAGTTAGAAGATTTTTAAGAATTTGGGTTCAGACACTTGTACCTCCTGCAGTAACAATGTCTTTATACTTTGTAATTTTTGGTTCATTGATTGGACCAAGAATTGGCTCAATGGATGGTTTTGATTACATTCAGTATATGATCCCCGGATTAATAATGCTTTCAGTAATTACAAATTCATACAATAATGTAGTTTCATCTTTTTACTCAGTTAAATTTCAAAAATCAATTGAAGAACTACTTATATCCCCAATGCCAAATTGGACCATTCTACTTGGATTTGTACTTGGCGGAGTAAGCAGAGGAATATTAATAGGCTTTATTGTTTATGCAGTAAGTTTACTTTTCTATCCTGATTTTACAGTTGTCAATCCACTTTTAACCCTTACTGTTCTATTTTTAACAGCGGTTCTCTTCTCACTAATGGGCTTCATAAACGCTGTATTTGCTGACAGCTTTGATGATATATCTATAATACCTACCTTTATCTTAACCCCGCTCATATATTTGGGAGGAGTTTTTTATTCTATAAATATTCTTCCAGAGATATGGAGATCAATTTCAATGGCAAATCCTATGCTGTATGTAGTTAATACTTTTAGGGAAGGGATGCTTGGTGTAAGTGACGTTTCTATTGTGTTTTCTTTATCTATGATTATTGGTTTTATAGTTCTTCTCACCGTGTCTTGTTTATATTTACTTAAAAAAGGGACCGGCATAAGACAATGAGTAGAAAATTTCTTGGTAATTCGTATGATAGAAATCTAAAGACCTCATACAAAATTCTTGATCCCATTAAACGTATAAGATCATCTTCTGCATATGGACATGATATTTGGAATGCTTATGAGTTTACCTATTTAGACAAAAAAAATCTTCCTGTGCTAAAAGTCTTGGAGATTACTATTCCTGCTGATTCAAAGTTTATTGTTGAATCGAAATCATTAAAAATTTATTTAAATTCTTTTTATGATAAAACCTTTATTAAAAATTCTGATGTTTTAAACCATATTAAAAAAGATTTAGACAAGCTTACTAAATCATTAACAAAAGTTAGGTTTCTAAATAAATTTCTAGATACTCCAGCCTCTATAGATTTAAATTCCTCAAATTTATTAAATACACCTAAGAATAAGATAATTTGTTTTACAGGCTTTAGGTCAATTTGTCCTGTAACTTCTCAACCTGATTTCGCTAATATTTACATTAAATCTAGTGAGCCTATAGAAACAAAATGGATAACAGAATATTTAAAGTCATACAAAGAAAAGGGCGATTTTCATGAGCAGTGTGTTGAAAGTATCTATCAAGATATTGATTCAAGATATAACCCAAAGAAGATTGAAGTTTGCGGAAGATTTATGAGAAGGGGAGGTATAGATATTAATCCCATAAGATCATCAACTAAGTTATCTGCCTTCAAGAATTTTAGGTTTTTTAATCAATAAATTTAATCAAGCTTTCTGCATTTGATTTTAATATTTTGATGTAAAATGCATCTCTCAGGAGAGGTGTCAGAGTGGTCTATCGTGCATCCTTGGAAAGGATGTGTACCTTCATCGGTACCGGGGGTTCGAATCCCCCTCTCTCCGCCAATGCTTCATTTGAATTACTATTTATGTTCATTTATCATACGTTTATGAAATCTTTTATTCAAAACCTTAACGCAATTTTAGAAATGTTAGAAAGTGTTGAGCATGAAATAAATCTTGCTGGATATTCTCTTACTGAAAAAAAAGTTTTTTTTACAATTGTTCAATTAACTGCAAAAGAAGGTTCATGTAACATCACAGATGTTATAAATGACTCAAATCTTTCTCGCTCTACAGTCTACAAGGCAATTAAAAAACTTGAAAAAAATATGCTATTGAGAGTTAAACAGTCAAGCTATGACAAACGGGAATCTTATCTAACTGTCACAAGCTAATAACAGCTTTTTATTATTCATTATGTATTTTAGCTCAAGATTTAAAGATTTTATTCTTACGAATCTTATGCTCTATTTCTTTGCAATGGGTGTTTGGTCCTTGTGGTCATATTTTGCTTTTGTTGGTCTTGAGAGAATGGATTGGCAAGGTAGCCTCGTTTACCTTCCTCATGGTATCCGTGTATTAGGTATTTGTTTTTTTGGTTTAAAATCTCTTCCGGCTTTAATGGCTGCAGAGCTTACAGGACCAATATTTATAAACCCAGAACAATATATGGGTGCTTGGAGTATTGCTAGCATAGCTTCACTTGTTTCAGTAATCTTGGCTAGAGAGCTTGTTAAATATTCTCAAAGCAATATTAGAGGATCAATCGTTGGTCCAATTAACTTTCAAAACTTTAGATTGTTAGTACTTGTAATTATATTATCTGGTCTTTTTAATTCTATTAGCGCTAACCTTATAATTTCTTATTTAGCTCCTTCAGTTAATCTAGATCCAATTGTTATTGGTAGATTTTTTATTGGTGATGTTTTAGGTTCATTGGTTCTAATTCTTTTCCTTAGTGTTACTTTCACTTCCCTTCGTCTTAACAAGTTAGCATCACCATCTGGAAAATAGTTACTTGACTACTGTATATTTATACAGTATATTAATTGACTATGAATAACGTAATAAATATAAATTTTAATGATTCGGTAATTAACGAATTAAATGAAGCTGTTGATATAATTTCATCAAAAAAAACAATAGCTTATAAATACTTTAATGGTTGCTCTATCGCTCTTGAGAACTACTTAACCAATGTCAATTTTAATGAAGAGATAGTTAACGAATATCATGAAGTAACCCAATTAGAGCTTTTTTCATAAAAATTAATTATTAATCTTTAAATCGTTTATAAGATGTATATAATCTTAAGAGGGTGTCTTGTTTATGGGTTTTTTAAGGGGGCTTATAAACATTTCTATTATTACCCTGAACATGGAGGTGGTCCTATTAGTATTTATATTAAACCAGGAAACGGAGGATTTACCTTTTGACACGGGGTAACTTTTAAGTTTCTGACTAATCAGGGTTATCATTAACCTAGATTAGATTTTTTTATAACCCTCAAATTAATTTTTGAGGGTTTTTTTATTTATGGAATTAAGATACTGGTCATTATTAATTTTTCTAGGCGCTATATGGGGTAGTGCATTTATGTTTATTAAGATTGCAACTCCAGAACTTGGTGCTGTGTTCTTAGTTCAATTACGCCTAGCACTTGCATCATTAGTATTTCTTCCACTTTTAATTAGACCAAAGCTTCTAAAGCTTTTTATGAAAAGTTTTAGATATATTCTTATTTTAAGTTTAACCAATACAGCTATCCCTTTTATTCTTTTTTCAGAGGCTTCTAATGGGTCTGATTCAAATATGCTTGCGATCCTTAATTCTTCAACTGCTTTGATGACCATGTTTATTGCGTTCTTTTGGCTCAGAGAAAAAATTACTATTAAACAAATTGGAGGATTGATATTGGGTTTTATAGGAATTGTTATATTGGTAAATCCTAAAAATAGCTCTATTGATGCATATTCTGCTTTAATTTGCTTGGCTGGTTCCTTTTGTTATGCATTCTCAGGTGTTTTTATTCAAAAATATTGTGTATCAATAAATAAATTAGTATTAATTGGTTGGTCTCTAGTTATTGGAACTATTTTACTAATACCATTTTCAGCTTTCTCAATTCCTGATTCATTCCCATCTAATGAAGCGATTCTTTCCATATTGTGGCTAGGTATTGTTTCAACTGGTCTTTCGTTTATAGGATACGTTAGGCTTATTGAAAAAGTAGGGGCTGTAAAAACCTCCACAGTTGCATATTTTTTACCTGTATTCGGAATTATTTGGGGAAATATTTTTCTTGATGAATTAGTCTCGTTTTTAATAATAGTTGGTTGTATCATGGTTTTAGTGGGAGTATTTTTTGCTACATCAAATAGAAATTCAATAGGAGTAGTTGATGGAAAATAAAACTTTGGAATCAATGCTAATAGAAGCTAATAAAAATGTTGAGAGGTTAGCTTATGAGGAAACTTGCAATATGCTAAAACAACCAAATACATTCATTATTGATGTTAGAGAAGAGTCAGAAGTAGCAAATTTTGGCTTAGTCAAGAATGCTATCCATATACCTAGAGGATTAATTGAATTTAAAATTGAATTAAATTCTTCAAATAATCCCGCAGGTATTAATAATGATTCTAATTTATTATTTTATTGTGCAGGTGGGTATAGATCAGCACTTGCAGCTAATACTGTTAAAAGTCTTGGATTCAAAAATGTGTATAACATTGGAGGGTTCGGTGAATGGGTTGATCATGGTGGTGAAATCGAAAAAATTCTATAGTCTTTATTGATGGCGCGCCCGGGAAGATTCGAACTCCCGACCCCTTGGTTCGAAGCCAAGTACTCTATCCAACTGAGCTACAGGCGCAGATTTGCAATTATAAATCTAATGGTTATATTAATCACCCATTTATCATGTGATAGAATTAAGTGATCATTATTTAGGGGGAATCATGATAGCTAAACATAAGAAATTACTTTATCTTTTTTTATTATTATTCGGGCTTTATCTAGCTCTATTGCTGATTATAGATTTTGATGTAAATGAAAAAAGACCCTTTTTAAATTTCTTTAAATCTATGCAATCAGACAGTGCATTAGAGGTTGTTGATTTTTCAGTAGATAAAGAAAAGTCATCAAAAGTTATGCCAAAACCGAACCCTGATCGCAACCCTTATTATGGTGACTTACATGTACACACAAAATACTCTTTCGATGCTTATGTCTTTGGTATAACAGCAACCCCAGACGATGCCTATAAGTACGCTAAAGGAGAGGGTATCAAGCATCCATTGGGTTATGAAATGAAACTTCGTGAACCATTAGATTTTTACTCTGTTACTGATCATGGTTTTTACATGGGTATGATTCAAGCCTACGCAGATACATCAACTGATATTTCAAAAAATGATTTTGCTAAACCATTCCATGATCTAAATAGAAAAGATAATTTATCTGTAGAATCGGCTGGCGAAAGATCTGATTTATTTAGCACTATTGTCGGCGCAGTAATTACCCAACCATATCCAAGCTGGCATCCAAAAATACTCAAAGCATGGCTTACAAAAAATACACAATTAGCATTAAAATCTTTTGATTATGATATTCATAAATCCGCATGGGCTGATATAGCTAGGTCAGCTAACGAGCATAATGATCCAGGCCATTTTACAACGTTTATTGGATATGAATTTACAACATCTACTGATATTGAGGGTGGAAATCTTCATAGAAATGTAATATTTAATTCCTCAGAGGCATCTATAAGGCCTTGGACAAGAATTGATTCTTTAAATCCTGAGGATTTATGGACATGGCAAGATGCTCTTCGTGATAAGGGTATTGATACCGTTTCTATACCTCATAATAGCAATGGTTCCAATGGCCAAATGTTCGAGATGGAATCATTTTTAGGTAATGCAATTGATCAAGACTATGCTGATAAAAGAATGAGAAATGAGCCTTTGGTTGAAATTACACAAGTAAAAGGCACCTCTGACACACATCCGCTACTATCTCCTGATGATGATTGGGCTGATTTTGAAATTATGGATGTTCGAGTTGGTAGCAGACCCCCAACATACAGTAAGCCATCTGGAGGCTATGTTAGAGAAGCGTATTTAAATGGACTAACGCTTGAATTTACTCAACAAGGTAACCCTTATAAGTTTGGATTAATTGGCTCTAGTGATACACACACTGCTGCAGGTGCATATGATGAGTCAAACTATTGGTCTAAGGTAGGTTTGCTTGATGGTGATGCAGAAAACAGAGGCTCTGTTCCATTAGCTGAAGAGAATAGAGAGAGGCTTGAGGAATACATGGCCGCTTTCAATCAACCTCAAAGTACACTTGCTCTAGATCAAGGTGATTATGCAAATACTGGTTTTACTCAATGGGGCGCTTCTGGATTAGCAGTCGCCTGGGCTGAAGAAAACACTAGGGACTCTATATTCAAGGCATTTAAAAGAAAAGAAACTTTTGCAACTACAGGCACTAGACTTGCTGTTAGATTTTTTGGTGGTTATGACTTGTCTTTAATAGATTTAAATTCAGACAACATGGTATCAGAAGCTTATAAAAATGGTGTAACCATGGGTGCAGACCTATTAAGCAATGGGGACAAAGTTCCAGAATTTATTGTATGGGCTCAAAAAGATAAGTACGGAGCTCCTCTCCAAAGAGTACAAATAATTAAAGGGTGGATGGATTCGATTAGCGGTAGACCAAACGAAAAAGTTTTTGATGTAATTTGTTCTGATGGTAATGCTGTTGATCCAGTGACTCATAGATGTCCAGACAATGGCGCAAAAGTTAATATCAATGATTGTTCAATATCTCAGAACGTTGGTTCATCTGAGTTGAAAACTCATTGGATAGATCCTGAGTTTGACTCTTCAAATAAAGCTTTTTATTACGTTAGAGTTCTCGAGAACCCAACTTGCAGATGGAGCACATGGGATGCTGTTAAAAGAGGTTTTAAACCAAGAGAAGATCTTCATGAAACAATTCAAGAGAGAGCATGGTCCTCTCCTATATGGTATATACCAGACCCATCTAATGTTGAGGTTATACCTCTAGGTGGTACTGTGAGATTAAGAAGTAGTACTTAACAGAAGTTACAAAATTGAAAAGAAGAATTTTATACTTTTTTTTAATTGGGCTTTTTATATATATTATTGATATAGGGTCTAATTATGATGAAAGTAAAGATATTTTTATCTCTGATCAAGAAATTATAAGTCTTGTAAATGCTTGGAAGTCGCAAGTTGGAAGAGACCCAACTGATGATGAAATAGCAAGAATAATTAATAATCTAGTTAACGAGGAAATTCTCTATAGAGAAGCAATTGCTCTTGGTTTGGATAAAGAAGATAGAATTATTAAAAGAAGATTAGCTCAAAAAATTTCTTTCTTAAAACAAGAATCAGTTATTGATAAACCATCATACGAAGAGATTTCTAGATTTTATGATCAAAATAAAGATAGTTACTATATTTCACCAACCTTTACTTTTACTCATCATTTTTTTACAAATGAAAACAACTCACTAGAAAGGTCAAATCAAGCAATATTTGATATTAAAAATAATAAAAATATCTCTTCTGATGTATTTTTTCTTGGAAAGAATTTTGCTGAAATTAATATGAAAGCCATAGAAAGTAATTTTGGAGTTGGTTTAGAGGTTGCGTTCAGTAATCCTGATTTAAATATTTGGACCGGACCATACAAATCTCCATTTGGCCACCATCTTCTTTTTATAACCAACGTCAAAGATGGGTACTATCCTGATATTAAAAATATTTACAAAGAACTTGAGGTTGACTACATTCAACTCAAACGTGATGCAGCTGTTGATAACTTTATAAATAAAGTTAGGAGTGATTACTCAATAATAATCAATCCAGATTTAAAGATTTAATGTTTAAGTTAATATTTCTATTGCTGAGCCTATCTGCTTTAGAGCTTAACGCTCATGAATTTAATCCTGCTCATTTAGTCATAACTGAATCCAACGACAATGATTTGAAATATAGCGCATCATGGATGTACCCAGTTAAAAACATAGGTAAGAGAGCTCAAGTAGAATTTCCTAACTCATGCATAGCGGAATATTCAGATCCTTTTATTCAAGGAAAGTATATTATTGAAAATATTGATTTGGCTTGTAACGCTAGTCTCAAAGGATCTGTTATCGAAATAATACATCTAAGCGTTTTGACTGATGCATTAGTAACTATTAATTTTAAAGAAGATACTTTTGAGGGCTTGGTTACTGTTCAAAATAATAAAATAGAAATTCCATTAGTTGAGCAATATTATCCAATAGCATACTTATACCTTGGGGTTGGTCATTTATTTGATGGACTGGATCATATTTTATTTATATTTGGGTTATTATTTTGTATAAGTGGTCTAGTAAATATTATAAAAACCATTACTGCATTTACTGTTGCTCATAGTATCACCCTGGGTCTTTCTGTATACAACATCATTTACTTACCCCAAGGCACAATAGAGGCTCTTATCGCACTTACAATAGTCTATTTAGCCTCAGAAATTAATGACAGTGATAAACAACTCAAAACACCCTGGTTGATGGCTTTTAGCTTTGGTTTGCTTCATGGCCTAGGATTTGCAGGAGCATTAAGCGAAATAGGTATTGCTAATGATCAAATGCTATTGTCATTGCTTTTTTTTAATGTTGGTATTGAATTAGCTCAAATAGCACTTATCCCAATTCCTTTAATATTGATTTATGTTGCTTCAAAGATTAATTTTGAGAATTATCTTCAAATAACAGCAAGTTTATGCATAGGTGGGATGGGTTTTTATTGGTTTATAGACCGTGTAATTGGTATCATTATTTAATAATTTCTGAATAGTTAAGAAAATGCTTAATTTTTCAAACACAAATGTTCTTCTTTGCGTGACCGGTGGTATAGCTGCATACAAGTCTGCAGAAATTATTCGCTTATTTAAAAAAGATGGAGCGGAAATAAGAGTTGTAATGACAGAATCAGCTAAGGAATTCATAACGCCCTTAACCCTTCAAGCTGTTTCTGGAAATGAGATACATGATTCGTTGCTAGATGTAAAAGCTGAATCTGCAATGGGTCATATTGAATTAGCTAAATGGGCAGATATTATTTTAATTGCACCATGTACAGCAGAGTCTCTAGCAAAGATAACTCATGGGAGGGCAGATGATCTGATGGGATCTATAATTCTTGCTTCAAATGCAATTATCTACATAGCACCCGCAATGAATACAAATATGTGGCTCGATAAGAGCACTCAAGAAAACTTTCAGACACTTGTATCCAGAGGTATGAGTTTTATTGGCCCAGATGAGGGTGAGCAAGCATGTGGTGATGTTGGCCCAGGGAGACTTGTTGAACCTGAAGAAATAATAAAGTTAATTAAATCTGATTTGCATAAAGGCCCTTTATCTGGAAAAACTATAACTATTACTGCTGGTCCAACAAGAGAACAAATAGACCCTGTAAGGTATATATCAAATAATAGTTCTGGAAAAATGGGCTATGCTCTTGCAGAAGCAGCAACACTTCAAGGTGCAAACGTAAATCTAGTTAGTGGTCCTGTATCTTTAACAGCCAATAAAGAAATAAATTTATTTAAAATCAATTCTGCTGATGAGATGCTTGATAAGGTCTTTGAATGCATGAAATCTTCTGATGTTTTTATATCTTGTGCAGCAGTTGCTGATTACAAACCAACCAACTATTCAAATACCAAAATTAAGAAAGAAGACTCAGATATCCTTGAAATTAATCTTCAAAAAAATCACGACATCCTAAAAGAAGTTTCTAAACGATATAATTCTGCATATATTGTTGGTTTTGCTGCAGAAACTTCCAATGTAAACGATAATGCAAGCAAAAAATTAAATTCAAAAAAACTAAATATGATAATTTCTAATGATGTCTCAGATAAGACCATAGGTTTTGACTCTGATGACAACGAGGTTCATGTGATCACAGAAAATGAAACTATTTTTCTTAAAAAGGATAAAAAAATTAAAATTGCTCGCGAAATATTAAATATAATTGCTTTAAATATTAAATCTTAATTATGTCAGCTCAGTCAGATAAAAACCAAACTACGCTATCTTCATTAAAAAAGATGAAACGCCTAGGTGAAAAATTCACTTGCTTAACATCCTATGAATCTACATTAACATCAAAAATATGTGATGCAGGAGTAGATGTTGTTCTCGTTGGTGATAGTCTTGGTATGGTAATTCAAGGTCATGACAGCACATTGCCCGTTACAATGGATCAGTTGGTTTATCACTTAGAATGTGTGGTTAAAGGCAATAAAGGCGCGCATATAATGGCGGATATGCCATTTATGAGTTACGCAACTGATGATATGGGTCTCGAGAATGCTAAAAGGCTTATGCAAGCAGGAGCAAATTCAATAAAAATTGAAGGTGGTGAGTGGATCTCAAGAATGGCATCTATGCTTGCAGATAGAGGAATTCCTGTTTGTGCTCATATGGGATTAACCCCTCAAGCCATAAATAGAATAGGTGGTAATTTTGTTCAAGGCAGAGATCCAGCAAAACACGAATTGATTATTAATGAAGCCAAATCATTAGAAGAGGCTGGAGCCTCTTTATTATTACTTGAATGCGTACCTGATGAATTAACAAAATTAATCATGAATGAGATATCAATTCCTGTAATTGGAATTGGTGCTGGATCTTCAACTGATGGTCAAGTAATGGTTGTGCATGATTTG
>Ga0181555_1000419_pt1 | contig 41384 bp, 33 predicted proteins | sample 011ome_15_FD_145601 | JGI IMG/M metagenome (GOLD analysis project Ga0181555, IMG submission 145601) | Coastal salt marsh microbial communities from the Groves Creek Marsh, Skidaway Island, Georgia - 011504AT metaG (spades assembly) | ecosystem: Environmental > Aquatic > Marine > Intertidal zone...
TAAGCAACAAACTGCTGTTATCATTGAGCGTTTTGGTCGCTTTTTAAGCGTCCGTAATTCCGGTCTTCAAATGAAAATACCTTTGGTAGATCGTATCTCTGGTCGCGTGAGTTTAAAGATTCAACAACTCGATGTGATTATTGAAACTAAAACACTCGACGATGTATTTGTTAAGCTAAAAGTATCCGTGCAATTTGTGGTAATACGCGATAAAGTATACGAGGCATTTTACAAACTAGAATATCCACACGATCAAATTACTTCCTATGTATTTGATGTGGTTCGCGCCGAAGTTCCTAAGATGAAATTAGACGATGTGTTTGTTAAGAAAGACGATATCGCTATCGCAGTAAAAGGCGAATTACAAGACGCAATGCTCGACTACGGATATGATATCATTAAAACACTTGTAACGGATATCGATCCAGATGCACAGGTGAAGGCGGCGATGAATCGCATTAACGCTTCTGAAAGAGAAAAAATTGCTGCTCAATTCGAGGGTGATGCTGCTCGTATATTAATTGTTGAAAAAGCAAAAGCAGAGGCTGAAAGCAAACGTCTTCAAGGGCGTGGTATTGCCGATCAACGTCGTGAAATTGCTAAAGGGTTAGAAGAATCTGTCGATGTACTCAACAATGTGGGTATTAATTCTCAAGAAGCCTCAGCACTTATTGTGGTCACTCAACACTATGATACCTTACAATCGCTTGGAGAAGAAACGGATTCAAATTTAATCTTGCTTCCTAACTCTCCTCATGCCGCTTCAGACATGCTTAACAATATGGTAGCCTCCTTTACGGCCAGTAACCAAATTGGAGAAGTGATGAAGGCTAATAAAAACAAGCGATCAAACGATAAAAACAAAGAGTAATCTAAGAATCTAGTTTAGCCCAAGTATCGCGAAGTCCAACTGTTTTATTGAAAACTAGTTGTTCGCTCGTACTGTCTTTATCTACCACAAAATATCCGATGCGTTGAAATTGAAAACGGTCTTCTACTTTAGCGTCCATTAATGAAGGCTCTACAAAGGCTTCGATTTCTTCGAATGAATTTGGGTTGACAAATTCCATAAAGTCTTTGTCTTTATGAGCGTCTGGTGTTGGATCTGTAAACAATCTATCGTAAAGACGAACTTTTACGCTCTTAGCGTGTGTTTTAGACACCCAATGAAGTGTTCCCTTTACTTTTCGTTTAGAAGCTTCGCTACCACTCCCTGAACGCGTATCAGGATCGTAAGTACAGTAAACCTTAGTAACATTTCCATCAGCGTCCTTATCACAAGAAACAGCCTTGATGATGTATCCGTTTTTAAGTCGTACCTCTGAATCTAATTTTAATCTAAAGAACTTGCGATTTGCTTCTTCTTTAAAATCTTCTTTTTCGATATAAAGGTATTTTGAAAAAGGAACTTTTCTACTTCCAGCGTTTTCATCTTCTGGATTGTTTTCCGCTTCAATCCATTCTTCTTGGTCTTCTGGATAATTGGTGATTTCGAGAAGTAGTGGGTCTAAAACAGCGTGAACTCTATCAGCTGTCTTGTTGAGATCCTCTCTGACTGTAAATTCTAAGAGGGATAAATCAACAACGTTGTCGCGTTTTGCAATTCCGATGGTATCTGCAAAATTTCTAATAGACATCGGCGTATAACCTCTTCTTCGAAGTCCTGAAATAGTTGGCATTCGTGGATCATCCCAACCAGAAACAACTCCTTGTTCCACTAATTGTAACAATCTTCTCTTGCTGACAACTGTATGTGAAAAGTTTCTTCTTGCAAACTCTCGTTGTTTTGGTCTTAAATTATCAGGAGTCACTACTTGATCTAAGAACCAATCGTAAAGCTCTCGATGCATCGCAAATTCAAGTGTACAAAACGAATGTGAAATGCTTTCTATATAATCACTTTCACCATGGGTCCAATCGTACATTGGATAAATACACCAATCATTTTTGGTTCGGTGATGAGATTTGTGAAGAATGCGATACATAATAGGATCTCTCATCAACATATTCGATGAGCTCATATCTATTTTTGCTCTTAGCACATGTTCACCTTCTTTGTATTTTCCTTCTTTCATCTCTCTAAAAAGACGAAGGTTTTCTTCAACTGTTCGATCTCTAAAAGGACTTGCGGTACCGGGTTCTGTAGGTGTTCCCTTTTGCTGTGCAATAGCCTCAGCATTTTGACTATCCACATAGGCCTTCGATTGCTTGATGAGTTCCTCTGCCCAATCGTATAATTGTCCAAAATAATCAGAAGCATAGCACTCCTTATCCCACTCAAATCCCAACCACTCAACATCTCTTTTGATGGCGTCTACATATTCCTGTTCTTCTTTTGTAGGATTGGTGTCGTCAAACCTTAAATTAACAGGAGCAGAATAACGCAATCCTAGACCAAAATTTAAACAAATAGAACTAGCATGTCCTATGTGTAAATATCCATTTGGTTCAGGTGGAAAACGAAAACGCAAACTACTCTTAGAGTAGTCTTTAGCTAAATCTTCTTCTATGATATGCTCTATAAAATTAAGCGATCGCTTTGTGGAACTCATATTCGTATATTTGAGTGGCAAAGATAGGGATTCAAAAGGAGAAAATTTCATTAAAATACTCCTATCGAAAATTGTACTTTTACCGTATGGGAAGAATTGATTTAAAAAATATTAGAGTATACGCTTATCACGGATGCTTAAAAGAAGAGACGGCTATTGGTAGCGATTATTTGGTACAATTAAGTGTTGAAGCGGATCTATCAAAAGCATCTATTTCAGATGATCTCACAGATACTGTTGACTATGTCGATCTCAATGCTATTGTCAAACAAGAAATGGCGATTCCAGCTAAACTATTAGAATTTGTAGCAAAACGAATTGTGGATCGAGTATTTAATGAACATTCGTTGGTAACTAAAATCAGTGTGGAAGTTGAAAAAATGAATCCTCCAATAGGAGGAGATGTTCAGGCGGTTTCAGTCATTCTTACTAAAAGCCGTTAAATTTTGTTGGGAATTTAAAAAAACTATTAACTTTGCAGCCTGTAAATGGCATCGTGGCCGAGTGGCTAGGCAGAGCTCTGCAAAAGCTTGTACAGCAGTTCGAATCTGCTCGATGCCTCAAAGAACCCGTCAATCGACGGGTTTTTTATGTTCTATAAGTTCTATTCCCTTTTCTATATTTAATTGTTCTTTTGGTAAAAAGCCTTTTACAATTAGAACTAAACCACATACAAATAAGATAATCCCGATCGTTTTCTTCAAAACAAAAATTCTTCGAAAGGTGAGTTTGGATTTGAGTTGCTTGGCTAAAACTACTTTAAAAATATCAGTAATAAAATACGTGGTTAAGATTGTTCCAAAAAACAATCCAATTCTACTGGGATCATTGTCTAAGCTCGGTCCTGTTATAACCAATAAGCCCAACCAAAATATTAAGACCCCTATATTGACAAAGTTTAACAAAAAGCCTTTGATGATTAAATGAAGATAATCGTCGTTTAAGGATTTAGGTCTAAAGTCTTTTAAACGTACTTTTTTTAGGTAAATCACCAATCCGTAAACCGATAAGATCACGCCTCCAAAAATAAAAACCGCCGGTAAATTAGTGAGTTGATCTAGAAGTTGATAGGAAGAAAAATACGCTAAAGCGATAAAGACAATATCTGCTAAAACAACCCCTAAATCAAAGAGTAAAGCACAGCGAACACCTCTGATTACTGAGGTTTCAATAAGGACAAAAAACACTGGTCCTATCATAAAACTCAATAGGATGCCAATAGGAATCGCTGCTTGTATATCTTCAAACATCAGTTGTCCATTCTTTTGATAAAACCTCCAAAGAGTTTTTTCTCATCAACTTTTTTAGGGTTGCCATAAATCAATACCGTGCCTCCTGCTTTTACATTAGCATTGACGTAATCTGTTGCGTTAACCGAGGCGTTACCTCCAGCATTAACCGCTATGGTGGTAAAAGAAGATTTGAGATTTTCTCCTGAATAAATTCCTCCAGTATTGATAGTGATATCTTGTAGTTTAGTGGTTCCTCTTAATTTTACTTCTCCGTTAAAAAAAGCCTTAACTAATAATTGATCGAGTTCTAAATTTGCTTCTATTAAAGCACTTTCATAAGCTTCTAATAAAAGTTTATCTTGGCTAATGGTTTCTTTTATCGATATAAAACTCTCATCATTAGCTTGAATAATTGAAAGAGGATCTTTGTAGTATAGTTTTACAAAAGTTTTATATCCTGAAAACAACTTAGAAATCTTCATTCGGATAACAAGTGTTCCTTTTTTATTTTCGATCTGAATATTGTCTTTTTCTTGACCACTGAGTTCGACGGCGTTTTTATCTGAAGCAATTAATTCAACTGCTAAGCCGTCATAGGTTTTAATCTCATTAAAATCACCTAAATCTTGTGCAGCTCCAATTAGACTACTTAGAATAAATAGAACAAATAGACGATATGTTAGTCTCAATTGTAAACTCATTGATGTCTTAAAGATAAAACTAAGTTACAAATCTTTAACGATCCGAAGCTTGGATAAGATTAAAATCCATTTGCCTTTTCTCTAGATTAGTTTGCTTGATACTTACAGTTACCTCATCTCCAAGTTGATAGGTTTTTTTAGTATTCACACCAATCATTGAATAGTGCAGTGGATCAAAAGTGTATAAATCACCTGGTATATCTTTAATACGAACCATTCCCTCACATTTGTTTTCGATGATTTCAACATACATACCCCATTCAGTCACACCCGAAATAACACCTAAAAACTCATCTTGATCTAAAGATTCCATGTATTTAATCTGCATATACTTGATCGATTCACGTTCTGCAGAAGTAGCCACAGCTTCCATTTTAGAACAGTGTTTACAAGCTTCTTCGATTACTTTTTGTTTTCTAGACTTAGCGCCATTTAAATAAAACTCTAAAAGGCGGTGAACCATTACATCTGGATAACGTCGGATCGGTGAAGTAAAATGGGTGTAGTATTCAAAAGCCAATCCATAATGACCAATGTTTTCAGTAGAATATTCCGCCTTAGACATGGATCGTATAGCAAGTGTATCTACTAAATTCTGTTCTTTTTTTCCAACGACATCTTTGAGTAATTGATTGAGTGATTTACTCAAACTGAGATGGTCTTTTAAATTAAGACTGTGACCATAACGAGCAACAACTTGGTTTAAAGCGGTTAGTTTATCTATATTTGGTTCATCGTGAACACGGTATACAAAGGTTTTTGGTGGATCTTGTTTTCCAATAAATTCAGCTACTTTTTTATTAGCGAGTAACATGAATTCTTCAATGAGTTTATTAGCGTCTTTTGACTCTTTGAAAAAGACAGAGGTCGGTTGATTTTCTTGATTTAAATTGAATTTAACTTCGATCTTATCAAATGAAATAGCCCCAGAACTCATTCTCTTTTTTCTGAGTTTTTTAGCGAGTTTATCTAATGTAATAATCGCATCAACAAAAGTATCATCTACACTATAAGAAGAGGATCGAATCGAAATATGTTCTGGTATTTCATTGGACTTTGTTTCGATAATGTGTTGTGCTTCTTCGTATGAAAAACGCTCGTTTGAATCGATGACTGTTCTTCCGATCCACTGGTTTTTGATTTGAGCATTTTTGTCGATAATAAATACGATCGAAAAAGTGTACTTTTCTTCATTAGGGCGAAGTGAACAGGCTTGATTGGAGAGAATCTCTGGAAGCATAGGAACTACTCTATCTACTAAATAAACAGAAGTCGCTCTTGAAAATGCCTCATCGTTTAACACGGTATCAAATTTTAAATAATGCGATACATCTGCAATATGGATTCCTATTTCATAATCTCCATTTTCTAAAGCAGTAAACGACAGCGCATCATCAAAATCTTTAGCATCTTTTGGATCAATGGTAAAGGTAAGATCTGATCGCATATCTCTACGCTTTGCAATTTCATCTGCAGTAATGGAGGTGTCTATTTGATCAGCGTATTCCAATACTTCTTTTGGAAATTCATGTGGTAATCCATAAGATGCTAATATGGAATGTATTTCTGTTTGATGTTCTCCTGGTTTTCCTAAAACTTCGATCACCTTTGCAGAAGGAGAGTCTGTTTTATCAGACCAATGTGTAAACTCAATAAGAACCTTATCACCGTCATTAGCCTTGTTTAAATCGGAAAGAGGCACGTAGAAATCCTTGTGTAACTTTGGATCAGAAGGTACAACAAAAGCAAATTTATCTTGTAAATCAACCCTACCTACAAATCTTGTTTTAAATCGTTCTACAACACTAACTACTTCACCTTCAACTTTACTTCCTTTTCGTTGAGGGAATATGTAGACATTAACGATGTCTTTATTAAAAGCTGTATTGGTATTTCTTCCAGAAATAAACACATCTTCATCTCTTCCTTCAATGCTTACATAAGCATTTCCTCTAGAAGTAATATCGATAACTCCTTTTTCGTATTTCTGAAAACTAGGTACTGCTTGATATTGACCCTTACGTACTTGTTTGACTGCATTTTTTTTCACTAAAAACTGAACTGCAGCAACCATTTGTCTCTTTAAAATCTCATCCTGAAGATTGAGTTTATGAGCTATTTGTCTGTAAGTAAAAGATTTATTGGGAGCGTCATCTAAAAATTGCATTACTAATTTTGTAATCCCATTCTTTTGACTCGAATTCTTTTTATTTTTCTTTTTCTTTCCCATTACTTACAAAACTACATCCTATAAGTTTTCAAACAACGAAAGGACTAAAATGTTATAAACACTTTTAAATACAATTATTATTTTATTTTTTATTTAAATGCATTTTTTATGATTATAATAGTGTGTTAATAAGGTTGATAATAAACTAGAGTCTTTTTGAATATCAATATCTTTTTTAGTTTTTCAACAAGTTTTCATTTAATTAAAACACAATATATCAATTAGTTGATTTACTTATTAAAAGCTGTTCATAAGTTGTGTTGACAACTAAAATTTAATAAGTATTTTTAAAATAAGTGTCAATAATTACAGTTTTTATTCTGATAAAAAGTCAACAAACTTTCAAAAGAAAACAACTATAGATACAAGAATAATTATATAAGGGAATTGGTTTTAAACAGGCAATTTTTTAAACCTCAAATTTTAAGTCTTTTTATTAACAAGACTGTTAATAGCTAACTGATTGGTATGGTGAATATTAAACAATACTTATTAATAAGTATGTTTATAATGACATTTTAGTGAATAGTTGTAAATTTACCCTATAAATATCTACTTATGAAAATCGCTATTGGAAATGATCACGCTGGTCCTTCTTATAAGGAGGCAATCGTAAACCTATTAAAAGAAAGAAATATTGAAGTTATCAACTACGGAACCAACTCAGAGGACTCTGTAGATTATCCTGATTTTATTCACCCTGTTGCTGAATCTGTAGCTACAGGAGATTCTGATTTAGGAATCATTATATGTGGTTCTGGAAACGGAGCGGCAATAACCGCAAACAAACACCAAGAAATTAGAGCTGCTCTTTGTTGGAATAAAGAAATAGTGGCCTTAGCAAAACAACACAACAACGCTAATATTCTAAGCTTACCAGCCAGATATATTTCAATACCGCAAGCGCTTGCAATGGTTGAAACTTTTTTAGACACTGAATTTGAAGGAGGAAGACACCAAAACAGAATTGATAAAATTCCCTGCGCTTAAATGGGACATCACCACCACCATAACAGAAGAGAATCTTCTTTAAAATGGTCTATTTTTTTAAATGTGATCATTACAGCAGCTCAAGTGGTGGGTGGTATTATATCAGGTTCTTTAGCGCTTTTATCAGATGCTTTACACAACTTTTCTGATGTTATTTCTCTAATAGTCAGTTATGTGGCTTTGCTTTTAGGTAAAAACGACGCGAGTCAAGACAAGACATTTGGTTATAAACGAGCAGAAATCATCGCTGCATTTGTCAACGCTTCGACCTTAATCATCGTAGGAGTGATGTTAGTCATTGAAGCGGTCGAGCGATTCATTAATCCTCAACCAATCAATGGAGGATTAGTGGTTTGGTTTGCTGTCTTAGGAATTGCTGTGAATGGATTTTCTGTTTTGTTAATCAAAAGAGATGCTCATGTCAATATGAATATGAAATCAGCATACCTCCATTTGTTAACTGACATGTTAGCTTCTGTTGCTGTTCTCATTGGAGGAATATTGATGTATTTTTTTGACTGGTATTGGATAGATGCCTTACTTACTTTAAGTATTGCTTTGTATTTAATCGTAATTAGTTATAGCTTACTTGTAGACTCTACTCGGATCTTAATGTTATTTACTCCAAAAGACATCGATTTAGCAGCTTTAGAAAAAGACATTAAAACAATTGAACTGGTTAATAATGTTCATCATGTTCACGTATGGCAACTCAATGAAGACGAAGTTCATTTAGAGGCCCATATCGATTTTGATAAAGACATCAGTTTGATTGATTTTGGAAACAAACTCAAGGAAGTGGAGCAGATGCTGTTAGAAAAATACAAGATCAATCACGTGACACTTCAACCTGAGCACGGATACGAAGAAGAGAAACCTCTAATCGTTCAAGACTGATGGATTTTTTAATTAAATCGTATAGTGAACTCACCAAAGAAGAGCTTTATGAGATGCTTCGATTACGAGCGGAGGTTTTTGTAGTAGAACAAGATTGTCCTTATCAAGATGTTGACAACAAAGATCAAAAAGCTTATCACGTCTTAGGATATGATCAAGATCATTTAGTTGCTTATACCCGATTTTTTAAAGCGGGAGACTATTTTGATAAAGCATCTATCGGAAGGGTAGTAGTTAAACAATCACATAGAGGTTCTCAATTAGGTTACGAGTTGATGAATGCTACTATTAAAGCATTAAAAGAAACGTTTTACACTAACAGTATCGAGTTATCTGCTCAAGAATATTTACTTGAGTTTTATAAAAAACTAGGATTTAATCCAATAGGAGCAACCTACTTAGAAGACGGCATCCCACACCGCAAAATGATTAAAGACTAATTGGTCTCGGCGACTGCTACTTTGGAATCAGCTGTTCCATAATAAAGCAACCAACGCTCATTAAAATAAACCAATCCTTCAACAAAACACACTTCATTAACCTCTCCAACACGCTCGTAATCTTTGTCGGGCTTTATAAAATACGACTCTGAACGATCGATGAGTTTATAGGGAGTATTGCTATCAAATAAGGCTTGACCAGCTGCATAGGTAAATTCGGGTAAGTTTGGATCGTTATTGTTTTTGGCGTTAGAGGCATTGTAAATCAGCTTAATGCCTTCTTTAGTATACAGCGCAAAAGGACCAGGTTCTACTAATCTGGAATCGAAATAACCAGGTCTAGGATGTAAGACAGAAATCATTTCTTGGCTCTCTGCGTTTTCAAGAACCGACCAAGAGATGAGGTCCTCAGAGCTCGCCATAAATAAATCAGTATCGCCAAAATACATCCAATAACGTCCGTTTATTTTTTTTGCTATAAAATCAGCACCCCTTTGCTCGGCTACAATAGCTCCTGATTTTGACCACATATCGATGTATTTCTCATCTTTAAAAATAGGTCCGCGTTTTTGCCAGTTATAGAGATCTTTAGAGGTAGCCACAAAGAGTCGAGCAGTTGTTCCATCGTAAGAGGTATAAGTTAAAATATATCGACCATCTTCTGAAAGCACAATTCTTGGATCTTCAACTCCTCCAGGCCATTCGTAAGACTTTAAATGATCCTCATCTGGATAAAAGACAGGAGCGGCCTGTTTTTCAAAGTGCACTCCATCGGTTGATATCGCTAAAGCGATACGAGAAGTCATCATTGAATCTTGAGCTCTGTACAAAAGATAAACCTTGCCATCTTTAACAACAGCGGTAGGGTTCAGCACGTTTTTTTCTTCAAAAAAGACCTCCTCTTTTCGAATGGGATCCATAAAAGAAAGATCTGTGCTGGGTTTTAAAATAGGATTGACTTTATCGAGTTTTTCAAAGGGACCTAATTGCCATGATTGTTCCTCCTGAATCTGAGGAGTATTTTGACAAGATAGAATTGTGAACAGCGTTGCGATGCTAAATAGGTGGTTAAGCTTTTTCATTCGATAGTTTTTTTAAAAGGTTGTTCATTAATTCACAAAGTTCCTCATATTCAGGAATGGTTTTTCCTAAATAGATAAACATCATAAGCATTCCCTTTTCTAGAGAAGAATCATTTTGAATTCTCAGACTTTCACGCATGAGTCTTTTGATTCTATTTCTATGGACCGCTAAGGCGTGATTTTTCTTTGGAACAGAAAATCCAAACAAAGAATCTTCTTCACTATCGACATCCAAATACCTCAAGTGCAAAGGACCCACGTTAAGGCGCTTTCCTTTTTCAAAGAGCAGTCCGATTTTTTTCTTACTCTTTAATCTTGAGGTATTTGCGATAGAGATACTCATTATTCTTCCCCTTGGTAGCTGTTGTTTTCTAAATCGATATCAGCCATTAATCCAGAAGGGTCAATTTGTATTCCCTTGATGCTATTCATGGGTCTGTCAATAGTAATCTCATAAGTTGGATAGGCCCACGGCCATGATTTTAAAACAGTTCTATCAATGGTTGGATAGGGATTTTCTTTTTGCCCATACATCATACGAAGTGGCGCATAAAATGTTTCAGAAGAACCGTCTTTATATACCACTAAAAGATCTATAGGCATAGGCATCAGACCTTTGCGCTCTAATACAATTTTAGTTCCATTGGCGTTTTCTTCAACACTTTTAATGCCGTAGTCGATGGTGTTTGTGGTTTTAGTCCAATCGGTTAAATACCAATCCAATTCCATATCAGAAACCTTTTCAGCGACTCTTTTAATATCGTTTGGAGTTGGGTGTTTAAACTTAAAATCCTCATAATACTTCCTAATGGTTTTCATTAAATTTTCTTGACCGATGATATAACCGAGCTGAGACAAAAACACAGAACCCTTAGAGTAGGCCGCAATACTGTATGCAAAATTTAAATCGTATCGATCTGAGTGGGTTGTTTGTGGTTGTTCTTTTCCAGAATTTACAAGCGCTCTATAACCTCTGTACGATCCTTCAAAGGGGTTGTCTAAGTTTTTCTCCATGAGTTGATTCATACAAAGTGAAGAGATAAAAGAGGTGAATCCTTCGTCCATCCAAGAGTGTTTGGTTTCGTTGGTTGCCAAGATGTGTTGAAACCAAGAATGAGCCATTTCATGAGCCATTACTCCCACAAGAGAACCGAAGTCACGGCCACCTGTAATAAGGGTGCTCATCGCGTATTCCATACCGCCATCACCTCCTTGAACAACTGAATATTGATCGTAAGGGTATTTGCCAACATTGTTACTAAAGAAGCGCATTGCTTCCTCAGTTTTAGGCTGTAGTTTTTTCCAGTTTTCGATTAGTTCTTCATCGTTTTTATAGAAGAAATGAAGAGTAGGTCCATCTTCCATTTGTCGAACATCGTGGATGTAATTTGGGTCAGCAGCCCACATAAAATCGTGAACCATCGGCGCTTTAAAATGCCAGGTTAATTTTTTGCCACGAGTCTTTACTTGGGTTCCTGGAGTTTGATAGCCATGTCCAATTTCTTGAGGGTTTTGTAAGTATCCAGTTCCCCCAACCGTATAGTCTTTGTCGATGGTGATTTTAACATCAAAATCTCCCCAAACTCCGTGAAACTCTCTAGCGATATAAGGTGTGGCATGCCATCCTTCATAATCGTACTCCGCTAATTTGGGATACCATTGCGACATCGAAAGGGCAACGCCCTCTTTTGAATTGCGACCTGATCTTCTGATCTGTTCTGGAATTTGTCCCGAGAACTTGAGCTTAAAAGTGGTCGAAGCGCCACTTGCAAGAGGTTGGTCGAGAATGATTTTAGCGATAGTTCCCTCTTCTACAAACGAAACTGAAGCCCCGTCTTGAGTTACTTCGCTGATGTGTAGATATCCAATTTGTTCAGGAGTAAGAGAAGCAATTCTGCTCTTCTTGTCTTCAGTAATCATTCTGCGATCTGGATCAGCAATGTTTTGTAGTCGAATGTCCATTTCACTCCCTGGCTGAAAGGCATTGTAGTACAAATGAATGAAGACCTTATTTAATTCATCAGGAGAATTATTAGTGTAGATCAGCTGCTGCGTTCCTGTATAGGTAAAGTCTTTAACATTGAAGTCAACATCCATCTGATAGTCGACTTTTTGTTGCCAATAAGAGGATTGTTGCGCAAGAGCAAGTGTGCTGATGCTTAAAAATAAAGCAAAAGTTTTGAGGGTTTTAATATTCATAGTGTTTTAGTTTAAATCGTTTTTTTGTGATGAGATCTGCTAGTTTTAAAGCTTGATAAGCATTGACGATACGACCGCTTTTTGAAAAGGAATCAAAAGGCTTTAAGGTCTCTTCTTCTTGACTTACATCGATGACGTCTAAATTGATTTTAGTTCCCGATAGCATTAGAATTTTTTTGAGTTCAGAAGCTTTTAAGTTTGGATATCTAGACCATACTAAGGCAGCAATTCCAGACACCACTGGGGCCGCCATAGAGGTTCCTCCTTCGTATTTGTATTTGCTCTGGGGAATGGTTGAATAAATCTCATCTCCTGGAGCAAACACATCGACATTTTCTTTTCCAATATTGGAGAAGGAAGCAATCATATCAGTTCCAAAACTCGGAGCTAATGCTCCTACTGAAATGAAGTTCTTTACAAATTCACCTTTCGTTCCTTTGTGGTCGTTAGGATAGTTTGGGTTTTTTGAAACTAAGTCAATGTCTTTTGAATCATTACCCGCCGCGTGAACGATCAGTACATTCTTGCTTTGAGCGTATTTAATCGCATCGTAAACCCATTCTTTGTTTGGAGAATAGCGTTTTCCAAAACTGCAATTGATGATTTTAGCACCATTGTCTACCGCATAGCGAATACCCAAGGCGATATCTTTGTCGTATTCATCTGCATTGGAAACAGAGCGGATGCTCATCAGTTTTACGTTGTCGGCTACTCCATAACTACCTAGCTCATTCATTCGACTCGCGCCTACAATACCCGCTACATGGGTTGCATGGGATTCTTCAGGAAAGAGGTTTTTAGGATTCCCATTTCCATAAGGTACATCCAATAAATCATAGGGATTATCCCCAACAGAAGTCCTTCCATTAAAGTTGACGTTATAGCTGTAATCAACCTGATCGCTGAAGTATTGAATACCAGAATCGATTTCTTCAAGAGCCATTTCAACAGAATCAGCGAAGCCTAACATCTGTTTTAGTAAGCCAATATGGCCTTTTAAAATGATATTGGTAGTCTCAAAAGATTCGAGATCTTCAATGCTGTACTGCTCTAGAGCAGCAGCCTTTTTAAAGGCTTTGTCGGCTTCGATTACAGCCATCTTAATACTCTTATAACGATCTCTGTTTTGAATCGCTTCGACTAACGCTTTTTCAACCTCAGCCTTGACTTTTTCTTGAAGGCTGGCATCTCCAATTTTGTTGGCGAGAATTCGAGTGTTTTCGAGCTGTTCTTGATAGGCATCTCCTAAGAAATTATAACCGTGAATATCATCGATATACCCATTTTGGTCGTCGTCAATACCATTGTTGGGAATCTCGTCTTCATTTACCCATAACATACCCTTGAAATCTTCGTGATCTAAATCCATACCTGAATCTAAAATAGCGACAATCAGTTCTTTTGAAGGTTTGTCAGCGATAAATTCATAGGCCTTGTCCAAACTTATTCCAGGGATAGAATCTCTAAAAGGGTCTGCAAATCGCCACTGTTGTTTTTGAGATTCAGTCAAGGCTTCTTTTTTCTCGGCAAAGGCATAAGAATCAATGACAAATTCAGGAATGAGCAAACTCTTACAAGAGGCAAAAAGTAACAGTAGCAAGAGACTAATGGGTTTAAAGATCGAGTACTTCATTTGAGTGTATTATAGAGAATTAAAAGTAATGATTTTATCGGAGCGAATCCCTCTTTCGGTGTTCTTTAAAGAACAGAGCTCGTGATGAGCATCGTGCTCAAAAAAGAGCAGCCAATTGTTTTTAACAGCGAGATCCAAGACCTCTTTCTTTTCTTTAAGAGTGATCAGTGGCCGTACGTCATAACCCATGACATAAGGAATAGGAAGGTGCCCTACTGTAGGGATTAAATCAGCGGTGTAAAGAAGGCGCTCTCCTTTATATTCAATCAGGGGCAACATTTGTTTTTCGGTATGACCGTCCACTAGAACCATTTGAAAACCAAAAGGCGTCTCTTGAACGAGCTGATCATCAATATCTAAAAAATGCAGTTGACCACTTTCTTCTAAAGGCAACAGATTTTCACTTAAAAAAGAAGCTTTTTCTCGGTCATTAGGACGGATGGCCCAATCCCAGTGTTTTTGGTTGGTCCAATAACGGGCATTTTTAAAAGTGGGTTCATAGGCTGTGCGGTCTTTGTTCCAGGATACAGCTCCACCACAGTGATCAAAGTGCAGGTGTGTTAGAAATACATCGGTAATACTATCGGGATCAATTCCAAAAGCAGCTAAAGAACCTTCTAATGTTGCGTTTCCCCACTGATAGTAATAACTAAAAAACTTTTCTGACTGTTTGTTTCCCATTCCGGTGTCGATGAGGATTCTTCGATCAGAGGTCTCAACAAGTAAGCACCTAGCAGCAATATCTATCATATTGTTTTGATCAGCTGGATTGGTTCGATTCCAAATGCTTTTGGGAACCACTCCAAACATAGCACCTCCATCGAGCTTAAAATGACCGCTTTCAATAGGATAAATTTTCATCGTATCTTTGTTTTCTCCTTGTTTGATGTGTGAAATTAATCATTTCATACAGGAATTAAACAAGGATAACACAATTTTAAGGATTGTGGCAGGAATTTTTAGTACCTTGAAATTGAAATCAAACAGCTATTATGATTGAATTAGCAGGAATCATTGTTTTAGGAATCATCGCTCAATGGATGGCGTGGAGATTGAAATTACCCGCGATCTTACCCCTGATCATCATCGGTTTATTAGTGGGGCCTTTTTCCACACTTTACACGGTGGATGGATCAAAACTCATTGAGCCGGTTTGGAATGGATCTTCGGGATTATTTCCCGGGGAAATGATTTATTATATCGTTTCATTATCGATTAGTATTATTCTTTTTGAGGGAGGCTTGACCCTCAAGCGATCAGAACTTTCCAATGTGGGTCCTGTAATTTCAAAATTAATCACCCTTGGTTCCGTTGTAACCTTCTTTGGAGCGGGAATTGCCTCTCATTATATTTTTGGTCTGAGTTGGCCTATTTCATTCTTGTTTTCTTCACTTATCATCGTTACAGGACCAACGGTAATTACTCCTATTCTCAGAAACATCCCCCTTCGAAAAGAGGTGTCCGCTGTTTTAAAGTGGGAGGGAATTTTAATTGACCCCATCGGAGCTTTGGTTGCGGTATTGGTCTATGAATTCATCAGTATCGAAGCCGGAGCTGGATTTACCAAAACAGCACTTATAGCTTTTGGAGAGATCATCCTTTTTGGAATTTCTTTTGGATTTACTTTTGCTCATGCACTTGGATTTGCTATTAAGAAAAAATGGATTCCTCACTATTTACTCAATGTAGTAACTCTTTCAATGGTGTTATTGGTTTTTGTGGGCTCTGATATATTTGCACATGAATCAGGATTATTGGCTGTAGTGGTGATGGGAATGGTTCTTGGAAACATCGACCTTCCAAATATCAAAGAACTCCTCTACTTTAAAGAATCCTTGAGTGTTCTGTTAATTTCTTTTCTGTTTATTCTATTAGCAGCAAACATCAATTTAGATGATTTACTATTGGTATATAACGAAAAAACAGCGATGCTTTTTGGTGCAGTTGTGATCCTTATTAGACCACTGGGAGTCTTTTTGAGTTCACGTGGCTCCTCTCTTAAGTTTAACGAGCGCTTCTTTATTTCATGGGTGGGACCAAGGGGAATTGTTGCTGCTGGGATTGCCTCTCTTTTTGGATCCAAACTTGTGGCCGCTGGAGAACCAGGAGCAGAGTACATCACCCCATTGGTTTTTGTAGTGGTACTCGGAACAGTTCTTTTAAATGCTACTACAGCGAGAATAGTCGCTAAATGGTCTAAGGTATATTTAGACAGGTCTGATGGAATACTTATCGTTGGAGCTTCTAAAACTTCTCAACTCATCGCTCAATACCTTCAAGAAAACGAGCGTCATGTGGTGATCATGGACAATAATGAAATCAATATTCGAAAAGCGGCCGATAGAGGATTGGACGCCTTTAAAGGAAATATATTTTCTGATACTATAACCGACAATATTGAGCTCAACGACGTGGGATATTTATTAGCCTTTACAGGGAATGAAGAAATCAATGATTTTGCACTTGCAAAATTTAAAAACAACTTTGGCGAAAACGGAACGTTTCGATTGATGCATGCTGATGAAAAGGGCAATGATCTCAGCGGTAAAACCGATCAGTTATTTTCTTGTGAAGACGATTTTGCTTCCTTTGAAGAAGTCTCTTTTAAGTATCCAAAAGTCAACGAGGTTCATTTTGAAACCTTGGATCAGTACAAAAAACTTATGGAGATTTGCTCTTCAGATTCAGACATGGCTCCGATCTTTATCAAAGACCTAGACGGAACCCTGCATATGCTCCATCAAATTAATCTCGAAGGAGTTGAAAATTTAAAAGGATATGCCTTGGTTTATATTGGTAAACCAGATATACATTAGGATGTAGTTTTTAACTATATTTGCAGCCATGAAAAATATCAGAAACTTCTGTATCATTGCCCATATTGACCACGGTAAGAGTACCTTGGCCGATCGCCTATTGGATTTTACGGGCTCTGTAACCGAAAGAGAGAAACAAAACCAGTTGTTGGACAATATGGATTTGGAACGAGAGAGAGGAATTACCATTAAGAGTCATGCGATTCAAATGGAGTATGTTTACAAAGGAGAGACCTACATACTCAATTTGATCGACACTCCAGGTCACGTGGATTTTTCTTATGAAGTTTCTAGATCGATTGCAGCCTGTGAAGGAGCGCTACTGGTTGTCGATGCAGCTCAAAGTATTCAGGCTCAAACCATCTCAAATCTCTATTTAGCTTTAGAATCCGATTTAGAAATCATTCCAGTACTCAATAAAATTGACCTTCCTTCTGCAAATCCTGAAGAGGTTACTGATGATATTGTAGATCTGATCGGTTGTGACCCAGATGAGGTAATACCTGCATCTGCAAAATCAGGAATAGGAATTGAGGAAATCTTGGCAGCAATTATCGAGAGAGTTCCGCCTCCATCAGGAGAAGCTGAGGCGCCGCTTCAGGCATTGATTTTCGATTCTGTATACAATTCCTTTAGAGGAGTCGAGACCTATTTTAGAGTTTATGATGGCTCTATTAAAAAGGGACAGCAAATCAAATTCATGAATACCGGAAAAACGTATTTTGCCGATGAGATCGGAACCTTAAAGCTCACTCAGCAACCTAAGAATGAAATTAAAGCAGGAGATGTTGGTTATTTGATCACTGGGATCAAAGAAGCAAAAGAAGTAAAGGTAGGTGATACCATTACGGACGCAAAGAATCCTACTACAAAAGCAATTTCTGGTTTTGAGGATGTAAAACCCATGGTGTTCGCAGGAATTTATCCCGTTGATACAGAGGATTATGAAGACCTTAGAGCTTCGATGGAAAAGCTACAACTCAATGACGCTTCTTTGGTATTTACTCCTGAGAGTTCAGCAGCTCTAGGTTTTGGTTTTCGTTGTGGATTCCTTGGAATGCTCCATATGGAAATCATTCAAGAACGCTTAGAACGCGAATTTGAAATGACCGTGATCACTACGGTTCCAAACGTATCGTATCACGCCTATACCAAGAAAACGCCAGACACTCCAGTTATCGTAAATAACCCTTCGGATCTTCCGGACCCTTCTTACTTAGATCGTGTGGAAGAACCTTATATCAAGGCGACCATTATCACTAAGGCAGATTTTGTGGGGAATGTGATGTCGCTTTGTATTGAAAAAAGAGGGCAGATTACCAATCAAACGTATTTGACAACCGATAGAGTGGAACTCAGTTTTGATATGCCACTTGCAGAAATTGTATTCGATTTTTACGATCGATTAAAAACCGTATCAAAGGGCTATGCTTCTTTTGATTACGCTCCAATTGGTATGAGAGAATCCAAGCTTGTTCGTGTGGATATCTTACTCAACGGACAATCTGTGGATGCGCTTTCAGCATTGATTCACTTGGACAATGCTGAGTCTATCGGACGCAGAATGTGTGAAAAACTAAGAGAACTTATCCCAAGACAACAGTTCGACATTCCAATTCAGGCAGCGATTGGCGCAAAGATCATCTCTAGAGAAACCATCAAAGCCCTTCGTAAAGATGTGACTGCGAAATGTTATGGAGGAGATATTTCTAGAAAGCGTAAGCTCCTAGAAAAACAGAAGAAAGGTAAAAAACGCATGCGTCAGGTGGGTAATGTTGAGATTCCTCAACAGGCATTTATGGCGGTTCTTAAGCTCAACGACTAAGTTTTTATAAATCACTATGGCTAAAATTGGAGACATAGAACTCGGAGATTTTCCACTACTGCTCGCACCCATGGAAGATGTGAGCGACCCTCCTTTTAGAGCGCTTTGTAAAGAGCAGGGAGCCGATGTGGTTTATACCGAATTTATTTCTTCAGAGGGACTCATCAGAGATGCTGAAAAGTCCACTCAAAAACTCGATATTTACGACGAGGAACGCCCTGTAGGGATTCAGATATTTGGAGCCAACCTCGACTCGATGCTTCAGGCAATCGATAGAGTTGAAGCTTCTAATCCAGATATCATCGATATTAACTTTGGTTGTCCAGTTAAAAAAGTAGTCAGCAAAAATGCAGGTGCTGGAATACTCAAAGATATTCCACTGATGGTGCAACTGTCAGAGGCCATGGTCAAGAGAACTAAGTTGCCTGTTACCGTAAAGACAAGACTCGGTTGGGACCACGATTCCATTCAAATCATGGAAGTCGCTGAGCGACTTCAAGATGTCGGAATTCAAGCTTTATCCATACACGGGAGAACCAGAGCTCAGATGTATAAAGGAGTAGCGGATTGGGCTCCAATCGCTGAGGTTAAAAACAACCCCAGAATTCACATCCCTATCTTTGGGAATGGCGATGTAGACAGTCCAGAAAAAGCAATGTCGATGCGCGATGATTACGGCTTGGACGGAGCGATGATTGGAAGAGCGTCTATTGGAAACCCTTGGTTTTTTAAGCAGGTCAAACACTTCTTTAAAACAGGAGAACACCTTCCAGAGCCAACTCTTGAAGAAAAGGTTGAGATCGCCAGAAGACATCTACAAATGGCGATTGATTGGAAAGGAGAAAAGCTCGGAGTTTTTGAAACCAGACGCCATTACACTAATTATTTTAGAGGAATTCCAAACTTTAAACCTCTTCGTATGAAGATGGTAACCTCTGATGATGCCCAGGATGTTTTTAAAGCCTTTGATGAGGTTTTAGAACAATTTGCATGATTTACAAATTGTTGATGTAATCACTTAAACTCACTTCTTCATTCAGTCCAATTTTTTTTCTCAAACGATAACGCCTCATTTCAACGCTTTTAACACTGATGCCGAGCACTTGTGCGATGTCTTTAGAATTCATACCTCCTCTTATATAGGTCATGAGTAAAAAGTCCTGTCTAGAGATTGTTCCATAGAATTGATTTTTAATTCGCTTCACAAAATCTTCATCGTAATCGGCTAAGGCTTTCTCAAAGCGATTCCAATCTTTTTTCTCTTTAATATTATTATTGATGAATTCATGTAGACTGCTGAGGTCAATTTGATGCTTTTTTTCAACTTCATTGATTTTTTTACTTAACTGGTGTAACAACCGATTTTTTGATAGCAGGTGTTCTGTTGAAATGGTTAATTCTCTTTTCTTGGTTTTTAATTGATTTTCTAAGTTTTTTTGATGGATTTTATTGATCCGTTCTTTTTCTTTGAGTTGTAGAATATCCAATTTTTTTTGATTTTTCAACTTTAATTCAAGCTCTCTTTTTTTATAGGTTCTTCTTGTAAAATAAAACGCTAAAAACAAGGTTACGAGAATGAGAAGTGAAAATAGGATTTGAATAAATTCTTTAAGAAACCAAGGTTTATCAATAATAAAAGAGTACGAAGCGCTTATGTTCGATTTTTTTGAAACAGGATCGAATACGATCACTTGAAATTCATAGGCCCCCGGTTCTAAGTTTATAAATTCTAGCTCGGAACGCATTCGATCCATTGAATAAAGTGCACCATCGCGTAGTAACTCAGTTTGAAACACCATTGGAGCATACTTGGCATACGAAGGTTTTTTTAAGTAAAATCGCATCGAGTTATTCTTGAAATTCTGTTTTGAATTATCAGGAATTAGTGGTTTTGTAACCCAGGAGTTTTGTATCAATTGTTGAACGTTATCAATGGTAGGAACCTCGAGTTGATCCCCGGTTAAATATTCTAGATCAAGGATCACAAAACCATCAGATAAACCAATTAAATAACGTTCATCGGAAAGATGATTGATGTTTTCAAACCCCGAATTCCCTAAATTTTCGTAAACATATGGAGGTAATTCATATTCAAATGAAGTGTAGGTATTTTCAATAAACGTTCGTTGTATGCCATATATTGATTGTGCTTTAAAACCAATCAAATTCTTCGTTCCTCCCCTAATGAAGCCAGACGAAATTAAATCTTCTGGCTCCAATAGTTGAGTTAAAAGCGAATCTTTCCGAAACGCTTTTGACTTAAGATCGATGGTATATATTCCTTCAGAGGATTTATAATAGACCTGATCATCGAGTTGAAACAACGCGCTTTTCAAACCATTTTTTTCAATAGTCCATTGATTGGTTAACTGCGAAAAATTGTTGTCAAACTCTAAAACGAAGACCCCAAGATACTCGTTGTTGATGTATACTTTTTCGTCTTTAACTTCTATAAATCGAGATGAGACCTTAAAGGTTTCTGGAGCAGTTTTGAGGATCGGATTACCATTTTGAAAATCATATACATAGATCCCTTCATAGGTACCCCCTATAAGGTGCTTCCCTTCTTTTTGAACACCCCAAAAACCCACATCTTCGGATAGCGTTCTGATGGTAGTTGGATCCTTAACTTGAAAAAGACCGCTATTGCTAGAGCAATACAAATCATTATCAATAAGATCTAGTTTCCATATTTGTCCTTCGATTCCTTTGATTTTTTCAGGAGCTTCCAGTTCTGAATTTAAGTAGTAAAGTCCTTGATTGGTTCCGATATAAATAGTGTTATTCCACTCGATTGCGGTATAAACCGATCCGATATCTTTAGAGCTGTTTCGATGCTCTAAATGGGGACTGGAGATATTCACCAACGCAATTCCTCGATCCATACCTGCCCATAGGTTGGAATTATGATCTTCAAATAAAGAAAGGATGGTATTGTTACCAAGCCCATTACTCCTTTTTAAGGCCCCATCTATCTTTAAGTTGTCATCCAACCAAACAATTCCATCTCCAATCGTCCCAAGTACGATGACCCCCGTTTTCATTTGATGAAGCGAATAGATGTTTTCCTTTGGTAAACGCAGGTTCTTTTGAGGAAGTATTAAGTTTTTTTCCCATTGGTACAAAGATCCGTTATTAGAAACCAAATAATTTCGCTGTTGCCAGCGTATGGTTCCTACAATGGAGGACCAATTAATTTCAGATGAGAAATGATAGCTTTGCGAATCCTCAAAGATGTTGAGCAATCCTTTTTGCAAATCGATTAGGAAGGGCTTCCCTTCTAGCGTAACTAAACTATTATTATTAAAATCGCCATAGATTTGTTGATAGCTCTTCAATTTTGAATCAATGATCAGCGCTCTATTAAAGGACTGAAAAACGAGATATCCTTTATATGCAACAATGTTCCAAAAGGATTCTCCATCAATAATTTCAATATTCATCTTTTGAGCTAATGACTCATATTCAAAAGTCCCATATTCATTTTTGGTCCAAAGTCCAAACTCCATCAATCCTCCGCTGAGAATTTGGTCTTCCAATGCATATACCGTTCTGAAAATAGTAGGTTTTTCTATTTTCAAAACCTCCCATTGATGGCCATTGTAGCGCAGAAGTTGATCGTGATTGGCAAAAAACACGTCCCCCTCTTTATTTTGAGCAATGTTCCATATCTGATTTCCCCCTTTATACTCATTTGGATGAAAGTTCATCAAAGGTGGGGTTAGTTGGCCATAGGTTACTTTTATTGGAATTAAAAAAAGCCAAACAAGCGAACAAATAAGCGAAAAATAGGTTTTTTTAACCTCTACATTACCTCTCATAGTTAATTTTTATACCTACAAAGTAAGTGAATTAATTTATTGTAAATGAATATTTTATAAGTTATTTAACCGATGGTAGTAATGATGTAGTGTTCAAATTTATAGAAATACACGAATCCCGTTATAATTTAGTGGAATTAACAAACAATTCAATTTAAAATGAAAGCAACAATTTCGAATTCAAGTAAAATTTTGACAATGATGGCGCTCAGTTCGCTATTGTTCATTAACTGTACTAAAGAGACTCAACCCGAACCAGAACCAGAACCAGATCCAGATCCAGTTTCTGTTGTAGAAGGATGTGATACGTTTACAGAGCAAGATCCAAGTTTAAACACTGCAGCAATTGATTTTGAGTGCACAGGAAATGCTTTTTTAGAAGAAGATGCACTCTCAGCTGACAATTTAGACGGTAACTGGGGACGATTTGGCGGTCCAGATGGGCAAGCTTATTTAAAGCTTAATTATATTGACAATCCTAACGCCTCTGGAATTAATACCTCAACTAAGGTTTTATCGATTACTGAAAATGCAGGGATCGAACCTTGGGCAGGTTTTTTCTTTAACTTAAATGAAAAAGTAAACTTTCCTTCAGGACAAGAAGCTATTGCGATTGATGTTCATTCAGCAGCTCCAGGACAAGATGTTTTATTCAAAATGGAGGACAGCACTAACTCTGATGTATTTAAAGAGTCACGTGTCGTTACCACAGCTGAAGGAGCATGGGAAACACTAACCTACAACTTTACAGCTGAGGATTCAGGTAAGTACGACCGTATTGTCATCATTGCCAATATTGTGAAAACGAACGATGCTGAGGCTGTTTATTATATGGATAACATTCGTTTTACGACTCCAGAGGAGGTTACCGAGAACGGTTCAGCTCCAACAGCAGAAGCAGCAGCTCCTACTAAAGACGCATCAGAAGTAATGTCAATATTTAGTGATGCCTACACAGATGTTGAGGGAACGAATTTTAATCCCAACTGGGGTCAAGCAACCGTAGCTACTATTGAAGAAATCGCTACAGATAAAAATGTCCTAAAATACGAAGGAATCAATTATCAAGGAACAGAATTTGCGTCGGCTTTAGATGCTTCTGCATACCAGTTTATACATCTTGATTATTGGACTGCTGATTCCACAGCACTTAATTTCTTTTTAATTAGTACAGGACCAGCTGAAACAGCTAAGGCTCTTGATGTAACTACAAAAGAGCAATGGATTTCTGTTGATATTCCGTTAAGTGATTTTTCAGGGGTTGATCTTGCTGACATCATTCAGTTTAAAGTTGATGGAAATGGAACGGTATTCTTTGATAATATCTATTTCCACACTCCTGCTGATGCTGCAACAGAACCAACATCGGCAGCTCCAGCTCCAACAGCAGCAGCAGAAGGAGTAATGTCAATCTTTAGTGATTCATACACGGATGTTGAGGGGACTAATTTTAACCCAGACTGGGGACAAGCAACAGCATCTACTATTGTTGAGATCGCAACGGATAACAGTGCAATTAAATATCAAGGCTTAAACTATCAAGGAACTCAATTTGCGTCTGCTTTAAACGTGAGCGCTTACCAATACATCCACATTGACTATTGGACAGCAGATTCAACGGCTCTCAATTTCTTTTTGATCAGTACAGGTCCACAGGAAACTGCAAAAGCATTGGATGTTTCAACCAAAGGAGAATGGGTTTCAGTAGACATTCCTTTAAGTGATTTTACAGGCGTAGATTTAGCAGATGTAATTCAATTTAAGGTTGACGGAAACGGAACGGTTTTCTTTGACAACATTTATTTTCACAACTAATATCTAATTTAGAGCACAAAAGAGATTAATTTAATATTTTTATTTGATGAAACAGATACGATTATATTCACTTTTGTGCTCTTTCTTTTTTCTTTTTGGTTGCGAAAAAGAGCCGACAACAGATCCAGACCCTAGCTCCAAGGAGGAGCCAGGACTTACGTTGACTGAACAAGACAAGATAGGGCTGGTATGGTCTGAAGAATTTGAGGGGAGCACTCTTAATTCTCAGCTTTGGAGTTATGATTTAGGAGATGGTTCTGCTTATGGAATCCCAGGTTGGGGAAATCAAGAAGAACAATCCTACACTTCAAATTCCAAGAACATCAAGTTGGAAAACGGATATCTTAAGATTACCGCCCGAAAAGAAAATATCGATAACAAAAGCTACTCCTCTGCTCGAATAAAAAGTCAAAATAAATTTGATTTTAAGCACGGTAGGTTAAAAGTTCGCGCTAAGTTTCCTCAATCCAAAGGAACTTGGCCTGCTATTTGGCTTATGGGTCAAAACATCGATCAGGTGGGATGGCCTAGTTGTGGAGAAATTGACTTAGTAGAACAAAACGGTCAAGAAAAAAATAAAATACTGGGTACGGTTCACTGGTTGAACTCAACGGACAATTCAAATGCCAAATACGGTACTGATCTAGTTTCGAATAGTATTGGCGATTCATTTAAAGAGTACATTCTCATTTGGGATACGAATTCCATCAAAATGTATGTTGAAAGCGTGAAGTATTTTGATATGAGTATCAATTCAAGTATGCCTTTTGACCAACCATTTTTTTTATTGTTAAACTTAGCCATGGGAGGGAGCTTAGGAGGCACCATTGATTCTAACTTTAGCAGTGATACCTTTACCATTGATTATATCAGACTTTATGAAAATTAACATTTTAATTGCAGCGGCACTCACGCTTATTTTAGCGAGTTGTGCGGAGACTGCAACGCAAGAAAAGACATACCAACTTGTTTGGGCAGATGAATTTGAAACAGAAGGCGTATTGGACGCTCAAAAGTGGTTTTTAGAGACAGTTGCTCCAGAAAACGGAAGTTGGTACAACAATGAATTGCAACATTATACCGATCGAGAGGACAATGCTTATATCAGCGAAGGAACCTTAAAAATTGTTGCTAAGAAAGAAGAATTTACATCTACGGGAACTACGAAGCAATATACTTCGGCGCGTTTAAACTCAAAATTTCAATTTACTTACGGAAAGGTGGAGGTTCGTGCAAAACTTCCAAGAACACAAGGAACGTGGCCTGCAATATGGGCTTTAGGCGCCAACATCAATGAAGTGCCTTGGCCAAAATGTGGTGAGATTGACATCATGGAACAACTCTTTGAGGATCATTTAATGGTGCAATCAGCGGTTCATGTTCAAGGGCGTTATGGAGATCATCCTGCTCTGAAACAGATCAATGTTTCTGATGTGACCGAAAACTTTCATATTTACGGAATGATTTGGGACGAAGAAAAGATTGATTTTACCGTTGATGGAAACGTGTTTTTTACATACAATCCAGAAGATCGTTCAGAGGATTTTTGGCCCTTCAACAAAGACCAATTTTTACTCTTAAATGTTGCCGTTGGAGGAAGTTTAGGAGGAGAAGTGAGCCCAGAATTTGAACAAGATCAAATGGAGGTAGATTACGTAAGGGTCTACCAAAAGAATTAAACGATCACCATAAAGCTCCTTCAGGAGCTTTTTTTTATTTTAAATTAAAATCCATGAAACGACAACAGTTTGCAATTCTAATTATAATCGGTTTTCACTTTGTTTCCTGTACCAAAGAACGTAATAATCCGATTGAAGCGACCCTTGTGGAGGGCTGTAAGACTTTTGAACAATTGCAACCGAATCTCAATTCATCGGGTATCGATTTTGAATGCCATGGTAACGCATTCTTAGATCTTGATCAACGCAATGATTCGAATCCAAATGGAACTTGGGGCTTTTTTGGAGGAACTGTTAAGCTCCATTATCAAGACAATCCATTCGTAGATCAAACCAATGCTTCATCCAAAGTTCTGGCCGTTGTAGAGGATTCTTTTAACATGCCTTGGTCTGGTTTCTTTTTTGACTTAGAAGCTCCTGTTCAATTTCAAGGAGACTTGACCGCTATTGCTCTTGAAGTGTTTTCCATTGTGCCAGGACAATCCGTATTGTTAAAGCTCGAAAACAGCAACAATCCGAGTCAATTTAAAGAATTGGTTCAAGTCACTACCTCTGAAAATCAGTGGGAACGTTTGACCTATCATTTTTCAGTAGCAGATTCCAATCAATTTGATCGTTTGGTGTTGATTATGAATTCTACCTTTCAAAATACTGAGCAAATGACCTATTACTTGGACTCAATCACATTGACCGAACCTAAAGAAGTTCCTGTTGCAACTCCAAGTTTTACCAACCTAGTTTGGAGTGATGAATTTGATTATCAGGGAAGACCAGACGAAACCAAATGGCACCATCAAACCTTTGCTCCTAATAACGGCAGTTGGTTCAATGGAGAATTACAACATTATGTCAATAGCGAAGAAAACACCTATGTAAGTGATGGAACGTTGAAGGTAAAAGCGATTAAAGAGTCTTATACAACTCAAAGCTCTACAAAGGATTATACTTCAGCCAGGCTTAACTCAAAATTTAGCATGACCTATGGAAAAATTGAAGTTCGCGCTAAACTTCCATCAGGAGCAGGTACCTGGCCGGCAATTTGGACTCTGGGTGCCAATATTGATGAACCTGGAAATTTTTATGGAGATTCTCAGGGAAGTGTCGGTTGGCCACTATGTGGTGAAATAGATATCATGGAACAAAACGGTTGGGATAAAACTCAGGTTTACGGACATTTTCATTGGGGAAACACCGCAACTGCAGCTTATGAGAATTATGGAAAGATAGCAACTGTAGCCAATACGAGCACAGAATTTCATGTGTATTCATTGGTTTGGACCGAAACAGAATTGCAAATATTCATCGATGATGCCTTAAATGTGGTCCTAGATAATACAGCACTCAACCCCTATGACAATCCGCATTATTTACTTTTAAACATCGCTGTAGGAGGGAACTTAGGAGGCACTGTTCCCGCGAACTTTAGTCAGGAAGTGATGGAAGTTGACTATGTGCGATTTTATCAGTAACATGCTTACAGGTAGTTCTCAATATAATTCGCATCAAACAGCAAATAGCCAGAATCAGACGAAAGCTGCAGGTAAGTCTGCAGATGATCCTGTTGTTTTTTCCCCTCAAACAATTGGTATCCCAAAACCGAATAGAATAGCATAAATTGTTCTTTCCACGAGCTATTCCCAAGTAAATTCAATTGAAGAGATCCAAATAATGCATTGGCGATTTTTGTATTGTCTTGATAAAGGGAGTAAAAGGCGTCTGCTAGGGTATACAAAAATCGTTCAGCGTCTGTATGAAAGTGGTTGCTTTCATAGAGCGCTTCATAATAATCTTTGATTAAATGACTCAAGGTGTCAAGTCGTCTGATCAAAAGAAGAGCTAAAACAACTTCAAACATAAAATAGGGGATGCTTTCACGATTCTTGTGGCAAAAAGAATGGATGGAAACCAACTGTAGATCATACCCGTGGTGGTCGTTGTGGTGATATGCATACAGTAGTTGATAGCCCCAATAACGACCGATTAAAGGAACCGGGTAGTGCATCAATTGTTGTTCATCCCAGTCGATTTTTTTAATTGACTTTAAATTGTAATAGGATTTTAATTCCAAAATAAGGGTTAAAAACAATTGTTCACTGGGGCGCTTACTAATTTTCTTGATACGCTCCAGTATGGCCCCGTAATTGCTGTTGAGCTCGTGCGATTTGATGTAGTTGTAAACGATGTAATCTCTAAACAGTTCTTGTTTGAGAAGGGCCTTCAATAAAGCTGGTCGAGGCGAGGCATGCTCTATCGTATTGTAAATTAGAAATGCAGTTTTAAAAACGATGCTATTGACGTGATCAGGTTCTTGAAACAAAATCAAATCTCTATTTTCAAACAGTGCATTTAGAAAGGATTTTTGTTCTTCTAAATAGGCGTATTCAAAAAGTCTCGAAAACAGTACTGGAAAATCTTTGTTCTTATAGAGTTGATTTAAATAGGCAATATGTTCTTGTTTTAAAACGGGGCTTTTTTTGATTTCGATGAGTCTTAATTCGTCAATCCAACCTTTGCTATCAATTCGGTATTGGTTGTAACTAGAAAATGATGAAAACCCTAGAAAGTTTGAAAGCGTATCTAAAGTAGCTTTTTGAGGGGTTCTCGAGGGAATTAATCCGAAAAATCTACGAATCGTACTCAAGCTAACAGAGTGATCTACTTTTGATTGAAGCTCATCAGTGAGCATTCCAGCTTCTTTGGTTGTTGTGATCTTATACCCAATTTTATGTTGAAGATCCAAACGCAATTGTTGAATGGAATCCGTCATAATCCTAAAAAATAATACCCAATAAGCATGATTATAAATGCTAAGTAGGTGGTAAATTGATGTCGTTCTTTAGCCAAAACCATGGCTAAAACCACCGATAATACGGGGCCTAACAATCCAAATAGCTTTTCATAAAAGGGATTGGTTAACTGTAAGCCCTGTAAATTACTCAGTTGCGCTATGCTGATTGGAAGTGCGATTAAAAAGTATTCGTACCATTGAACAGGCTGTTTTACAAAAGAAGTTTTTTCTTTTTTAAGAAAAAGTAATAAGCTTGAGAACAGCAGTACGGTGAGCTCTTGATAAAACGCAATATCCACAGCGCTAAAAACAGACAAGTATTCGTATTGCTGAAGGACCAAAACAATAAAGAATAGTTGGGCTACCATAAAGTAGAGGTGGGATTTGTAAGTACTCGAATTCTTTAGGTGTGTTTTTAATTGATGATAGATAAAGAATCCAAAGCCAAAACCAATGCACAGCAGTGAGGGAATAAAAGAACTCAGTGTGATGTAATTGTTGAAATTGCTAATGAGGCCAACAACCGTAGTGGTAAGTAAAATGTAGATACAAAATTGGACAATGCTGCCCTGTTGAAACCCTTTCACCAAAAAATAAAGCCCCATGAACCCAATACTTGAAACCCCTAATAGTTTGAGACTGTTAGTACCCTCCAAGACCAAACCAAGATCTTTTGAGTAGAATACAAAAAGCAACCCAACGAATATCGATGTATAAATTGATCGATTTTGAATAAGCGCCAAAGGGCCACTCTTTTTAGAGTAGATGGACCATAAAAAGTCGTTAATAGAATAAAATAGAGTTGCAATAAGTAGATAGGCCATTCGTAAATTTAAAAAAAATGAACAAACAATGAACACAGATCGTTCTTTTTTTTAAGCAATTTTACAATGCTAAATACAACAACATCCGTCATGACAATCAACCAACTACTGACCAAGTATTCTAAGACGAAGTATATTTCTAAGTTCAACAATCGAAGATTGATTTACTTATCTGATTTATATCCGTTTCATAATAAGGGAATGTTAGAACAAGTGATTTCTGATATAGTGAACGAAAATCTTGAAGACAAAAAAGTGATTTATAAGATTTTAATTAGAGAAATCATAGTGTCAAAAATTAAAAATACGATCAGTTTAGTCTTGATGATTATTACAGTCGTATGGATTCTAAAATATTCAATTTAAAACTACCCAACCAATGAAACCTACCTTTAAACGAGAGCGAATGATTCACTGCATCAAATTTATATCACTAATTGTTTTGGTATTATCGAGTTGTTCAAAACAGGAAGTCCCTATAGAAATCACTAAATATACTCTAGAAATTTCTGCTGGAATTGGAGGGAGTGTTTCTACTACTGGAGGAAAATTTGAAGAGGGTTCTACAGTATCAGTTAGCGCAATTCCTAACTCAGAATACCTGTTTGCAGGATGGAGCAATGGAGCCACTACCAACCCCTTGAACATAACGGTTAATGAAAACATTTCTATCACTGCTAATTTTATTAAAAAGAAATACGCATTAACAATTGATGTAGTAGGAGAAGGAACCGTTACGGAGGAAATCCTTAGCTCAGGAAAGGAATACAATTCAGGAACTGTTATTAAACTGACGGCAAATCCAGCTCAGGGATGGGAATTCAAACAATGGACAGGAGCTATCAGTTCTTACGATGAATCGATTGAATTGAGTCTTGATGCTGCCAAGTCTTTAACCGCTGAATTTCAAGTTATTGATGATCAAAACGCTTTGAATGTAGTATCATATATTTTTAAAAATATAGATCCAAATGCCGGTATATGGCCTCCCGGATCACAGAACTTACTCGGTATAGCTTCAAAGTATTCTCGTTCGAATAAAACAGCAGAAGAATTTTATAATCAAATGCAAGAACTCTACAATCAAATAGATGTTCATATCGAAGAAGAATTAGAAATTTTTAGTAATTTGAGAAATTGGTCTAACGAGCTTAATTCTTCTGAATTGGAATCAAAGCAGGTATATTTGAAATTTCAAGATTCATTAGGAGTCGCTTCTGCGATTCATGAGTTGATTTTGACTAAAAGAAATCAGCTTATACAGATTTCATCTGAAGCTCCCACAATAAGTGGCATTAACTTAGAACAAGTAAATCGCTACATAGGTCACGTTGGTGAAATTAACGGTCTAACTAATGATGCTGCTCACGTAACTTATTTATTGGTTCAGTTGATGAAAAGAACAAATGATGAATTTGAAATTTCAAATTCCAACGAAATTCAAAGTATCTATGATGAATTTTCGAACATTGACCAACAATTAGAGACTATTTTATTCACTCCAAGAGAAGACCTTCTTAGAAATCACATTTACACTAATGGAATTGATGTTGTTCTCCAAAATCTTGGATTATTAACTTTTGAGCAGTTGTCATTTGAAGAAAAGGTCGCTCAATTTGATTATTACACTGAGTTGTCTTCTCAAGAGGTTGATCGATTTAAAGGGTTCTACCAACAGGCTTTACTGATTGATCAAAACTCAGATGATTTAGCAGAAGCAATGGTTCATGTGTTTAATGCCAATTACACAAAAACAAAAGCTAGTGCAGCTAAAATAGGTCCTGAAGCGGCTTATCGCTATTCGGTGCAAAATGCATTTAAGAGATACACACTTTTTCGCTACACGGAAGCAAAGTATTTTCTTTGGTATGAGAAACCTTATGAAAACACATTAGAGGGCTTAAAAGCTAGAAAAGCTGACTTAATTGGGATACGAGAGGAAAATGAAAGGTTGGCCCCACAATTTGGAAAAGTTGAAACCGCTTCAACTGGAGTTGATTGGGAAGGTTATGATTCGGTTTTTAACCCCCTGTTTTTTAGAAATTCACGAATCACTGAATTTAATGCAAATATTGCTAATTTGGAGCGACAAATCCTCGATTTGGGGGGTGGTCATGATTCGGGAGGCTCCCACGATTCAGGTGGGGATTCCCACGATTCAGGTGGATCAGATTCAGGTGGAAATTAATCGAGAAGGTTTTTGTTAATTCGAATCGAAGCTACATAAGCAGCCAGTGCTCCTAGCACAAAAATAGTTCCTAAAACTAAAATGAAATTTTCGAGAGAGAATGCTACGGGATAGGACAACTCCATGCCGATTTTAACAAAGCCAAAGAGGAGTTGAGCACCTATGACAAGGCTAGATATAATGACACCGATTAGACCTCCTAGTGCCGAGAGTAAAAAGCCTTGAAAGAAGTAGATTCTTCTGAGTTGTGGTAGTTCAAGGCCCATAGCAAATAGAGTTTTTAAATGAGCTCGTTTATCTAAGATAACCATCAGTGTTGCACCAACTACATTAAATAGGGCGATAATTAAAACTAGGGTGAAAATTAAATAAGTAGCTGCATTTTCAGTGTTGAGCATTTTATAAAGGGAGGCATTGAGCTGTTCTCTGGTTTTGACTTCAGCACTAGGAGCAAATAGCTCATTGAGAGAATCGATAAGATCTTCTTTGTAATCGTCTTCGATTTTAAGATTAATTCCAGAGATCTCAGAGGGAGATTTGCGCAATAATGCTCTTGCAAAATCGATAGAGCTGAAGAGGTATTTGTTGTCCAAATCTATTTCGACTGCATAGACTCCACTAATACTTAAAAAGGACTCGTAATAGGGCAGAGAAGTAGGATTAAAACCACTGCCTTCTAGAGGCTTGGGAAGCAATAAACGAATAGGGTCAGTATAATTGTCAACGGTAACGCTTAAGAGGTTAGCAAGGCCAATTCCAATGACGCCTTGATCGCTTAAATTCCAAGAACCAAAATACAATCCTTCTTCGATTGGGATGACCTCTGTATAAGAAGGAGAAACCCCTTTGATATAGGCAATTTGACTCTTGTTTTCATGAGAGAGATAGACTCGTTCTTCTAGCTCTTCGCTAAAAGCTAGGATACCTTCCATAGAACTCAAAGCTTGACGCTGCTCTTCTGAAAACTCAAAGAACTTTCCTGAGACAGGAATGACTTTTAATTCTGGATCGGTAAGCTCACTAAATTGTAGCCCTAAATTCTTAAGCCCTGAAAATGCAGAGAGTACAATAAACAAAGATGCAGACCCCACCACTACTACAAAAAAGGTGATATAGTTAATGATATTGACTGCGTTTTGGCTGCTTTTAGCCTTTAGGTAACGCTTTGCTATGTAAAAGGGAAAATTCACCCGAGCTATTTTTTCTTTCTTCGCTCTAAAAGATCGGGATTGCTAATGGGGTTTTCTTCCCCCCTGAGAGACTTTTCGATGCTTTCTTGATACGACAGTGTATCGTCAATATAAAATAGCATTTCTGGCATTCTACGAAGTTGATTGCGCGTTCGAGCAGCCAGTTCTTTTCGAATTAAGGGTTGATTGGAACGAATACCCGCTATCAGCTCATCTGCTTTGTTTTCAGGAAAGACAGAGATGTAGACTTTGGCTACTGATAAATCGACTGTGACACTAACTTTTGTAACAGAGATTAAAGTACCCATAAGGCCACCATCACTTGCAGCGCGTTGTAAGATATCCGCCAAATCTTTTTGGAGCACTCCTCCTATCTTTTTCTGTCTTTGTGATTCTTCCATGGGACAAAAATACAACATTATACGTACCTTAGTATCACTTCGAAAAAAGAATCGAATCATTTGAATTACAAATTAGAACATATTGGCATCGCTGTAAGAGACTTAGAAGTTTCGATTAAGACCTATGAAACCCTATTAAACACAAAATGCTTCAAGAGAGAAACAGTAGAAAGCGAAGGGGTCATTACTGCTTTTTTTCAGACAGAGAACACCAAGATCGAACTCTTGGAAGCCATAAATGAAAACAGTCTCATCCACAAATTCATTCAAAAGAAAGGAGAGGGAATCCACCATATGGCATTTGAAGTTAAAGATATTAAAACTGAAATGAGCCGACTAGCAGAAGAAGGATATCGGCTTTTAAACAAAGAACCAAAGCAAGGAGCAGATCAGAAACTTGTCTGTTTTATTCACCCAAAAGATACCAGCGGGGTGCTTCTTGAACTTTGTCAAGAGCTCAATTCTTGAGAACTGTTTTTTTGTTTTTTGAATAAAGCAGGGCAATCAGAACAATATGCACAGAGGTAATGGCGATTCCTAAAGAGAAAATTAATTGATTATTTATGAGGTTGTCTCTCGAAGCGACACTTATCAATCCAAACAATCCTATTAGAGCAACCAACCAGTAGGGAAAAGCTGCTTTGGAATACGAAAGAGTGTTGGAACGATTGAGGGAATGATAGTGAATTTTTATTTGATCCATGATCGAAGGAATCGCATGCCAAATAATAAAATAAAAAGCGAATGAAAAGTACAAACTCGTGCTCTTAAAAATGATTATAAAGAAGGCCATGTAGAGTAGTTCTCGAATCTTTTGTCCAATAGTCATGGATTGATTGACCCCAATTAAAAGTACAAACAGAAGGCCACAACACCATTGTAAGAAACTCCAAATCCTTTCATCAACGGTTGTTTCAATAAAAAGAAGTAGAAGTTCATCAACCGTTTCTTGATGGGAACTCGCTAAAATAGAAAACAACAATATACCATAAGAGGTGTAATATAGAGAACGAACAGCTTTGATAGAATGGGAGTGGGCGATTAATTGTTGCTCTCCAAAATGATAACTACTGAAGACCAAGAAGAATAAAAATCCAATCAGCGGCATGAGGTTGACTAAAAAGGTCATCATTCCTGCAAGGGATATATAGAGAATGGTGAATTGAATAGTGTTATAAGATTTTTTTTGATACTGCTTTTGAAGAAGGTACACATCAAAAGATCCGTGGAAAATTCCCAGAGTGACTACTGCAATGACTGCAGAAATTTCTTCAATTTCAATGGGCAGAAACAAACTTAACCATATTACGAACACCGTAAGTATTAACTTAAAATTTTGATAATATCCCATTTTCAAAAAAATATTTTATCAAATTAACAATTTATATTTTGAAATATCAACTTTTTGTCTAACTTTACATCACAAACATTAAACAAAAATATTATGTTAGATTTATTTACATCAATTCCATTAGCGGCCAAGATGGCTTCTAATGATTACGTGGGCTTCACCTTTTTCGTAGGGTGTATGGCCATGATGGCAGCTTCTGCATTTTTCTTTTTATCCATGAATGGATTTGATAAAAAATGGAGAACATCGGTACTCGTATCGGGGTTAATCACCTTTATTGCGGCCGTTCACTATCTGTACATGAGAGACTATTGGGCTGATTTTGGCGAGTCTCCAACATTCTTCAGATACGTGGACTGGGTGTTGACAGTTCCTCTTATGTGCGTTGAGTTTTATTTAATTCTCAAGGCTGCAGGCGCTAAAAAATCACTCATGTGGAAGATGATTGTTTTATCACTAATCATGTTAGTGACAGGGTATTTTGGAGAAGCAGTTGATCGTCCAAATGCCCAAATTTGGGGATTGGTATCCGGAATTGCTTACTTTGCAATTGTGTATGACATTTGGATGGGAGAATCGAAGAAGCTTGCAACAGCAGCAGGAGGTTCGGTTCTTTCAGCACACAAAATGTTGAGTTGGTTCGTACTAGTCGGGTGGGCCATTTATCCTTTAGGCTATATGGCTGGAACTCCAGGTTGGTATGATAGTATTTTTGGAAACTTAAACTTAGATGTGGTATACAATATCGGAGATGCCATTAACAAAATTGGGTTTGGTTTGGTAGTTTATGGTTTAGCTACAGATCAATCCAAATAGAAAACTAACTACACTTAAAAGCCTCTATTCATAGAGGCTTTTTCTATTTCAAGAAACATTATAAAATCGTTTAAAGATGCATACATCCCACACAAATCAACGAAGAGATTTTCTTAAAAAAGTATGTCCAACCGTAGCTTTTGCATTTTTTGGACTGTCATTTTTAGAAGCCTGCTCTAAAGAAGAAACTGCAGATACCACACCGCCAACTACATCAAACCCCGACAAAGGTTATACATTAAGCAATGGAGTTTATACCATTGATTTAACCAATACTAATTTTTCTTCATTGAACACCGTTGGAGGCTGGATGAATGGCTACAGCATCGGCTTGAACATGCTTTTTTTAAGAACAAGTTCCGACCACATACAAGCCTATACCAATAGTTGTCCCCACCAAGGCGCTCGCAATCAGTGGGAGTTGGTTGGATCTAATTTTAGGTGTAACAATCACAACAATTCCTTTAGCAGTGATTGCGAAGGAGCGAATGCACTTCCTTGTTACACTTCTTCCATTCAAGGGACCACGCTTTCAGTAGTCTTATAAAGTCAGGAATTAGTGATCAAAGTTCGCACGATTAAAAAAGACGATAATTTGAGTAACAACCTATTTTAAAGTTTCGATTTAAGTTGTTTGAAATTCATGCCTTGCGTTATAAGTTGTTCTTATTTTTAAATAAGAAGAATCAATGAACTCAATTGATTTGGAGTCTGTTAGATCAATAATTTTAATGAAAATTTAAAATTGAATTCTCATGAAAAATAGTTTAAAATTTATAGGATTACTACTGCTCATCACAGTTGTTTCCTGTCAAGAGGCTGATCAGTACGCTACGGACGGAATGTCGGGAGCTACGATGAAAAGCAAATCCAATCAAGCAGCTACAGTCAATAGTGACTGGTGGCCAAACCAATTAAATCTGAGTATTCTCAGACAAAATTCTTCACTATCAAATCCGATGGAATCCACATTTAACTATGCGGATGCCTTCAACAGTGTTGATTATGACGCCTTAAAAAAAGACATTCAGACGGTACTGACCGATTCTCAGGATTGGTGGCCTGCAGATTGGGGTCATTACGGAGGATTGTTTATTCGAATGGCATGGCACAGCGCTGGGACCTATCGCACAGCTGATGGACGAGGAGGATCCCGCTCCGGACAACAGCGATTTGCTCCGATTAATAGTTGGCCTGATAATGCTAATTTAGATAAAGCCAGAAGATTGATGTGGCCGATTAAAAAGAAATACGGAAATAAGGTTTCATGGGCAGATTTAATGGTCTTAGCAGGAAATGTAGCTCTTGAAGATATGGGCTTCAAAACATTTGGTTTTTCTGGAGGAAGGGAAGATGTTTACGAACCAGAGTTAGATGTGTATTGGGGTCCAGAAAAGAAATGGCTGGACGACAAACGCTATTCCGGAGATCGTGAACTTGAAATGCCATTAGCGGCGGTACAAATGGGTTTAATTTATGTAAATCCAGAAGGTCCTAACGGAAATCCTGATCCCCTTTTAGCGGCTAAAGACATTCGTGAAACTTTTGGTAGAATGGGGATGAATGACGAAGAAACCGTGGCACTTATTGCAGGTGGACACACCTTAGGAAAAGCCCATGGAGCTGGTCCTGCTTCTAATGTTGGTCCAGAACCAGAAGCAGCAGCGATTGAGGAACAAGGTTTTGGGTGGAAGAGTTCTTACAAATCAGGTAAAGGAGCAGATGCGATTACTTCAGGATTGGAAGGAGCGTGGACTTCAACACCAACCCGCTGGAGTGCAATGTATTTTTACAGTTTATTTGAACACGAATGGGAATTAACCAAAAGCCCAGCAGGAGCACATCAGTGGACTCCCAAAGAGGCTAAAATTCAAGTCCCTGATGCTTATGATAGTTCAAAAATGAACAAACCAATTATGTTTACTACGGATCTCTCGATGCGTTTTGATCCGGAGTATGGTAAAATCTCTAGAAAATTTTACGAAAACCCAGAACTGTTTGATGAGGCATTTGCTCGAGCTTGGTTTAAGTTAACGCATCGAGATATGGGTCCAAATTCAACCTATATAGGTCCCGAAGCTCCAAAAGAAGATTTGATTTGGCAAGACCCTATTCCAGAAGTAAATCATCCACTGGCCACTAAATCCGATATAGCATCCTTAAAAAATCAACTTTTAAATTCCGGTGTATCTCTCAGTGAAATGGTTTCGGTAGCTTGGGCTTCAGCTTCTACTTATCGCAATTCAGATCGAAGAGGGGGAGCCAACGGAGCACGAATATTACTTGAACCACAACGTTCCTGGGAAGTAAACAATCCTGAATTACTGACTAAAGTCACCAACGTATACCGAAAGATTCAAGAGGAGTTCAACGCTACAAAAGCCCCTAAGAAAATTTCCATGGCTGATTTAATTGTTTTAGCAGGAGATGCTGCCATTGAAAAGGCTGCTGCAAACGCAGGCTATCCGGTGTCCATTAATTTCATTCCCGGACGTATGGATGCCACACAGGAGCAAACTGATATTGCTTCTTTTGAACTTTTAGAACCGATGGCAGATGGGTTTAGAAACTACTTGAAAACACAGTATACGATTTCAACAGAGGAGTTGTTGATTGACAAAGCACAATTGATGACTTTAACCGCCCCTGAAATGACGGTTTTATTAGGAGGAATGCGAGCTTTACACGCTAATTACGATGGTTCAAAGCACGGAATTTTTACCGATTCTTCCGAAAAGCTTACAAATGAGTTTTTTGTAACCCTTTTAGATATGGGAACCCAGTGGAGTCCTGTGGATGACACTAAAGAGGTGTTTGAAGGAAAGGATCGTCTAACAGATGCTGTAAAATATACGGCTACAAGAGCTGATTTGATCTTTGGTTCCAATTCTGAGTTACGAGCTTTATCGGAGGTATATGCTCAAGATGATGCCCAAGAAAAGTTTGTAAACGATTTTGTCAAGGCTTGGGATAAAGTAATGAAATTAGATCGCTTTGATTTAAAATATTAAGATGGCTAGGGATAGAGAAGCCACGTCTTAGATGTGGCTTCTTTTTTTTGCTAAAAGCTCCAACTAATTATGCTAGAACAGGATTTTTTATGCCCACATTGCTGGGAGGAACAATATAAATTAATTGACCCTTCGTTTTCAACGCAGGAATTTATTGAGGACTGTGAAGTTTGTTGTAATCCCATTAGTTTCCATATTCATATAGAGGATTATGAAATTATAGGATTTGAAGCGCTGCCAATAGGTCAATAAGGTCCAATAGGCTTCTGGAATCTATAAATTGTAAATCATCCTCAAAGAAACATATCTGGGTTGGATAAATGTCTCAAATGAAAACACAGAAATATTTGTCGCATTGTTTCTGATCTGTGAGGCGACATCCAATAAATTAGATCCATTGAGCTCATATTCCCACTTGGAATCTTTATCGCGTTTATAAAAAATCGAAGCGTTTAAATTTTTGAAATACTGAACATTTTGATTGTTGTTGATCTGTTTGATGTAAGAAAAGTCAGATTTAAAGGTCAATTTATCTTTAATAAGGGCATCAAATGAGGTGGTTAATGAATTTCTCTCAAATTGTGTTTTTCTTGCCCCTTGATTATTACTTGTCAAACTGTGATTCAAATTGATTCGCAGGTTCGGTGCATACCTAAAACTAGTTCGGATACCTGGAGTAAGACTTCGAGTAACTCCTTTATTTAGGGATGGAACTTCTTGTATGAACTGATAAATCTTAGAGTAATTTATGGCACTGTTGAGGTTTACTTTTATTTTCCCATAGGTTTTCTCAATCCGCCCAAAAACATTAAAATTTTCATCGTTAAAATTCGAGTTAAAAAAACTACTTGTTCGAATGACATTTTCAAAAGAAGTCACAGAGCGGATTTGATCGAGATTCGAGGTGTAAGCAGCGCGAATAAAAACATTGGTGTAGTTAAATAAATTGAAGCTTCGATACAGCAAACTCAAATTGTGTGCTAATGCATTTTCTAACTCAGGGGTACCGTATTGAAAACTATTGTAAGAGTTGATGCGCAAGCCTCTAGAGAGTCTTGTGATATCGGTAAATTGATTGATGATGTTGTAGTTGAATGTTAAAGATTCACTTTTCTTAAATTGAATTCTCGTTTCAAAATCTGGAAGAACTTTGATGAAATTCGTTTTGTAATCGATTCCTGATTGGGTGTTGAGCGTGGTGTAATTTCTCAAACTAAATCCAGGGGTTACCGTAAAAATCCCTGATTTAAAACGAAGGTGAGCGCTGAGGTAATAATCGTAAAATTGATAAGCTGTTGTATTGTTAAATTCAAAGGCAGAAGTAGTTGCTGCAGCTGCGATTTGATCATTTCCAATCCTTTGAAACAAGTCAGTCTCTAAGTCCTGTCGACTGTAAATTCCTCCTAGGGTTACATTTAAATTACTTTTGTTATTGATGATGTGGTAATAGTCTAGCTTGGCATCGAGTTGTTGTGATGTGATGAGTTGATTTTGACCAATATCAAATTGTTCAAGGTCCGTAAAGAATCCAAGAGCTGCTGCTGTCGTATCAAAAGCACTTCCCTGAGATCCATTGGCATCAATTAGCAAGTTGTAAAAAGGATTTTCTTTTTTGTACAACTGTTGAATTTCAGCCGCTATAATATTGTTTTCATCAAGTGTGAAATAGTAATTCAACTCTTGATTTAGAATGGCAGGTGTAATGGTTTCTTTTTCAGTAGTACGCCCGATGATGGAAGAAAGGGTATTTAGTTCTTGGCTGTTTTCAGACAGACGACCAAAAAATTTGTAATCCAATTGATGATTGTAATTCGGTTTATAGCTAAGGCTCAATCGAGTCAGTGCCTGATTTGATTCCTCAACACTTGCTTCATCAGTGTTTTCATCTGGAATCAGTAAACTGGAATTCGTGTATTGGATTTCTCGTTGTTCAAGCGCATTGACAAGGCTGTAGTTGTATATAAAAAAACCACTGATGTCGAATTGTTTGGTAGGACTGTAGCTAAAATTTAATGATCCTAATTTATTTTCGATCCGTTGCGCATTGTTTTGGTTCGTATTAAAACTAATATCATTATTTCCTAAGTTGATATTGGTACCACTCCTATTTTCGGAGGTTCTCGTTCCCGATGAAAATCCTTGGAGGTCTCTTCTGCTAATCGCAATTTCACCAATATTATTGAGGTCTCCGATAAAATTGATGCTATACTTAGGATTGTAGAAAAATAATTTGGGTTGCGCTAAGTAAAGGGATTCCTTTTCAGAATCACCATAGCCGCCTTTAATGTTCCCAAAGAGGAAATTTTCTTTACCCTGTTTCAGCTTGATATTGATCGCAAAGTTATCCTGATTGTTTCGAACACTAGATAGCTGATTGACGTTTGAATAGTTACGTAAAACTTGAATTTTATCAACAGCACTCGAGGGAATATTTTTAGTTCCGATCTTGGTGTCTCCTTCAAAAAATTCTTTTCCATTGACCAAGAGTTTGTTTACCACTTTACCCTCTACTTCTATTTGATTGTTCTCATTTATTTCAACGCCAGGAAGGTTGTCTAAAATATCCTCAAGTTTCCGTTCGGTTCCGTTTTTAAAGGAATCTGCATTGTAAATAATCGTATCGCCACTTACGGTAACGGGAAGTTTTACAACTACTTCATCAAGAACAATATCATTGCGAAGTACAAAGTTCTTTTCGACGGGTTCTTTCAAAACAATAAGTTCCTCGTTTAGCGTGCGAAGCCCAAAAGCGCTTACTTGAATTTTATAGGTTTTGCTGGAACTAATTTGCAACTCAAATCGACCTTCAGCATTGGTGATACCATAGGTTTCCATTGCATTTGATTCTTTGTCTAACAAAACAACACTTGCCATTTCGATGGGTTGGTTGACACTGTCTTTTA
>Ga0181555_1000420_pt1 | contig 41382 bp, 38 predicted proteins | sample 011ome_15_FD_145601 | JGI IMG/M metagenome (GOLD analysis project Ga0181555, IMG submission 145601) | Coastal salt marsh microbial communities from the Groves Creek Marsh, Skidaway Island, Georgia - 011504AT metaG (spades assembly) | ecosystem: Environmental > Aquatic > Marine > Intertidal zone...
ATTGGTTGAAAATGAGAATGTGGTGCGCAAGGCAATTAATGATTACAAAATTGGAAGTGCAGATTTTTCTGATTATTTGATTGTAAACAATAATCAACAATCAGGCTGTACAAAAACTTATACTTTTGATAAAAAGTTATTACAGCATAATGAAGCACATGGACTTTAATTTTGTAAATGGTAAATGCCCAACCTTGTTATTCTCAATGACTTGCGATAATTGCCATTATCGCTTCCAATAAACCAATTATTAAAATGTTGCTTGCTGTATTTTAATCTTGAACACAACTTAATCAAAAGGGAAATTAATCTTATGTTAAAAAACTCATCAATACTTATTACTGGCGGAACAGGCTCTTTTGGCCATACTTTCATTCCTATGACACTGGAAAGATATAATCCAAAGCAGATTGTTGTTTATTCTAGAGATGAGATGAAACAATGGGAGATGGCGCAAAAGTTTGAAGGCGACCCCAGAGTTAAATTTGTAATTGGTGATGTGCGTGATCAGGCGCATTTATCTAGAACACTTAATGGTATTGATTATGTTGTGCATGCTGCTGCTACAAAGATTGTTCCTACTGCAGAGTACAATCCATTTGAATGTGTTAAAACCAATATTAATGGTGCAACTAATTTAATCGACGCATGTATTGATCGTGGTGTTAAGGGTGTGGTTGCGCTATCTACTGATAAGGCAAGTAATCCAATCAATCTTTATGGTGCGACAAAACTTGCTTCTGATAAGTTGTTTGTTGCCGGTAACGCCTATGCGGGCGATCACGACACTCGATTCTCTGTTGTTCGCTATGGTAATGTTATGGGCTCTAGAGGCTCTGTCATCCCATTTTTTATTAAGTTAAAGGAAACAGGGGAGTTGCCAATTACTGATCCAAATATGACACGATTTATGATTAGTTTAGAGGAAGGTGTTGAGTTGGTATGGCACGCTTTTGATGACATGCAAGGTGGCGAGATCTATGTAAAGAAAATTCCTTCTATGACAATACCTGACATTGCTACAGCTGTTTCCGATACAGCAACGCAAAAGACTATCGGCATCAGGCCTGGTGAGAAAATTCATGAGCAAATGATTGGTCTGGAAGATGCACCACATACATATGAATACAAGGATCATTATAAAATTCTACCTGCAATTTATAATTGGTCTTCTGATCCGCAGCGTAATAAAGATGGTATCAAGGTGGATGAGAATTTTACTTATTCATCAGACCAGAACGAAGAGTGGATGAGTGTTGAAGATTTGAAAAAATGGATTTCTGACAACAAAACCAAGATTGGAAAAATATAATTTTTTTCATTAATGTCATAAATTTAACATGATTTACATCCAAAAACTTCGTCTATTATTGGATAGAAAAACTAAGCGACATTTGTTGTGGCTAGTATTTTTTTCTATCTTTATATCGGTAGTAGAAACAATTGGTATCTCGGCAATTATGCCATTTATGGATATTGTAACTAACTTTAATAGTATCCATGACAATCAATATTACCAATGGCTATTTGAAGTCTTTGATTTTGAGAATAGTGCAGATGGTGATCTTAATTTTGCCATTGCTTTTGGATTGGTATTGTTTGGGTTTTATATCTTTAGGGGCGGAGTAAATTTGCTTTACACTTATGTAATGGCGTATTTTTCGCAATATCTTTATGCACAAATAACAAAAAAATTATTCAAAACTTATTTGGATATGCCTTACCAGATTTTTACTAATAAAAATAGTAGCTACTTAACTAAAGCAATCATTACCGAGGCTTCGCTTACGTCTGCAGTTGTTAACTCTTTTTTTATAGTGATATCCGAAGTGTTTGTGATTATTTTTTTATATGCATTAATGCTAGCCACAAGTTGGAAGATAACATTAATATTTACAACTATTATGGCAGTGGAATTGATTTTTTTGACGCAAACAATTACAAAAAAAATCAAAAAAGTTGGCATAATTAGGGCGCAGACACAAGAATTGTTTTATGAAATCATTAACAAATTGTTTGGCAATTTTAAGCATGTCAAGCTTCAAGGGGCAGATAGATTAGAAGAAAATAAAAATGAATTTTCTGTAGTTGCTAATAAATATACGGAAGCAAATAAAACTCGTATTTTTTTGAGTAGCTTTCCAAAGTTATTTTTAGAGACAAGTGGATTTTCTTTGGTGATTTTATTCATGGTCGCTTTATTGTATTTAGATCAGTCTAATGTGGCACATATTTTACCAACATTAAGTTTGTTTATTTTGTCGTTGTATCGTCTACTACCATCAGTCCATCGTATTATTAATGGATACAATATGCTAATGTATAATCATAAGTCAATTGATATTGTTGATGACGAATTAAAAATCGAACAAGAGGGTTTAGGGGTTGAAGCTATAGAGTTTAGTGGTAAGATTGAATTAAAATGTGTTAACTTTGCATACCAAGATAAACTAGTCTTGAGTAACATAAACTTAACCATCAACAAGGGTGATAAAATTGCTTTTATAGGTGAGAGTGGCTCGGGTAAGAGTACCTTGGTGGATTTGATTATTGGACTGTATCAACCAAGCCAAGGTGAAGTGTACATTAATGGCATTCTGAGGGATAAATCTAATCTGCAAAATTGGCGTTCACAAATTGGCTATATTCCACAGCAAGTTTATTTATTTGACGGCACGATTGCAGAGAATGTTTGCTTTGGTCGCAAGACAAATAAAAGCCTATTAGAACAGGTTCTTAAGCAAGCCAATATTTTTAACTTCTTGCAAACTAAAAAAGGCATTGAGACTTTAGTCGGAGAGGGTGGTATTCAGCTCAGTGGCGGGCAAAAGCAGCGCATTGCAATCGCAAGAGCACTATATGGGCAGCCAGATATATTAGTTTTGGATGAGGCGACAAGTGCGCTTGATAATAAAACAGAAAAGAAAATCATGAGTGAAATTTACCAAATTAGTCAAAATAAAACTTTGATTATTATTGCTCATCGCCTAAGCACGATTGAAAATTGTAAGCATATTTATACAATAAAAGATAAAACAATAGAGGGGTAGTTGGCAATGGTAGATGTGTTAAAGCTCATAGGAAGAAGTCAGACATTGTTCACAGATGATATCCACACCTGCTCTAAATCATTGCTTGATATTATTTTAAAATCTAGATTTCTTGTGATTGGAGGCGCTGGATCCATAGGTCAAGCTGTAACTAAAGAGATTTTTAAGCGAAATCCTAAAAAACTGCATGTTGTTGATATTAGTGAAAACAACCTTACTGAATTGGTTAGAGATATAAGAAGTTCATTTGGATATATTGAGGGCGACTTTAAAACTTATGCGTTAGATATTGACTCTATAGAATATGACGCTTTCATTAAATATGATGGAAAATATGACTATGTATTAAATCTTTCTGCGCTTAAGCATGTTCGTAGTGAAGAGGATCCATTTACATTGATGAGAATGATTGATGTAAATATTTTTAATACGGATAAAACTATTAGGCAGTCTATTGATAATGATACAAAAAAATATTTTTGTGTAAGTACTGATAAAGCTGCTAATCCAATCAATATGATGGGTGCAAGTAAACGTATTATGGAAATGTTTTTAATGCGCAGATCTTTGGATATTAACATTTCAACAGCTAGATTTGCTAATGTTGCTTTTAGTGATGGATCGCTATTGCATGGTTTTAATCAGAGAATTGAAAAGAGACAGCCAATTGCTGCACCGAGTGATATTAAGCGTTATTTCGTAACACCACAAGAAAGTGGGGAGCTTTGTTTGATGAGTTGTATTTTTGGCGAAAATAGAGATATATTTTTTCCAAAATTAAGCGAGGCTTTACACCTTATGTCATTCTCCGATATTGCTATTAAATATCTTAAAGATAAAGGTTTTGAGCCGTATCTATGTAATACAGAGGACGAAGCTAGAGAATTAATTAAAACCTTGCCAGAGCAAGGAAAATGGCCTTGTTTATTTACAAAGAGCGATACAACTGGTGAGAAAGACTTTGAGGAGTTTTATACCAACAAAGAAGTACTTGATATGGATCGATTTGAAAATTTAGGTGTGATAAAAAATGAGCCAGAATACAATGAAACTCAATTAAATAATTTTGAAGATACTATTGGGCAACTTAAATCCAGTATGAATTGGGATAAAAAATCAATTGTGAATGAGTTCTTTAAGATGATTCCCAAGTTTGGGTATTATGATAATGGTAAGTACCTTAATGGAAAAATGTAATGTTCGAAAATGTTATTAATTTTATTCAAGAAACTTATCAAACTAAGAGTCTTATTCCATTGCATGAGCCAAAATTTGTCGGCAATGAAAAAAAATACCTGAACGAATGTATTGATTCGACATTTGTTTCATCAGTTGGCAAGTTTGTAGATAAATTTGAAGAGAAAATTGCAAGCTACACTGGTTCAAAATACGCTATAGCAACCAGTAATGGAACCTCAGCGCTACATATATCATTGTTATTAGCTGATGTAGATCAAAATAGTGAAGTTATTACTCAACCGCTAACCTTCGTTGCCACTTGTAATGCTATTAGTTATTGTGGTGCACAGCCTATATTTCTTGATGTTGATAAAGATACAATGGGTTTATCTCCGTCAGCCTTAAAAGAATTCCTTGAAAAAAATACAATAATTAAAAACCAACAGTGTATAAATAATAAAACTGGCAAGGTGATTAAGGCATGCGTACCTATGCATACCTTTGGACACCCTTGTAGAATAGATGAAATTAAAGAAATTTGTGATAAGCACCATGTGTTTCTAATTGAAGATGCTGCGGAAAGTGTTGGCAGTATATATAAAGACAAGCACACCGGAACCTTTGGACAGGTGGGGGTTATGAGTTTTAATGGGAATAAAATTATTACTGCTGGCGGTGGTGGATGTATTGTCACCAACGATAAGGCTCTTGCAAAAAAAGCTAAACACTTAACCACAACTGCCAAAGTACAGCATAAGTGGGATTTTAACCACGATATAGTTGGTTACAATTATCGCATGCCAAACTTAAATGCTGCTTTGTTGGTTGCGCAATTAGAAAATCTAGATAATTTTATTAGTAGCAAGCGCAAGTTAGCCAATGTGTATGAAGCGTTCTTTAATAGTACTAATTATGTTTTTGTTAAGGAGCCAATGGACAGTAAATCGAATTACTGGTTAAATTCAATTATCCTTAAAAATAAAGAGCAGCGAGATGAGTTTTTAGATGAGACTAATTCTAGCGGCATTATGACTCGTCCAATTTGGACATTAATGAATAAATTACCAATGTTTGAGCATGCGCAATGTGGGGATTTAAAAAATTCAGAGTGGCTAGAAGATCGTGTGGTTAATATACCTAGTAGCGCAATATTATGAAGAATATTATTTTAATTGGCGGCGGGGGGCATTGTAAATCAGTAATTGATGTTATTGAGCAAGAAGGCCGATTTGAAATTGCAGGGATAGTTGATAAACCAGCGCTATTAGGCTCTAATGTCCTAGGGTATTCGGTTATTGGTAGTGATTTTGATTTAGACAGCTTAGCAAAGAAATATCAATATGCTTTAATAACGGTTGGCCAAATTAAATCTCCATCACTTAGAATAAAACTATTTGATTTAGCTACCAAGGCTGGATTTACACTGCCCAATATCATCTCCCCAAATGCCTATGTATCTAAGCATTCGTCTATTGGCAATGGTATTGTTGTTATGCACAATGCAATAGTTAATGCAAGTGCATCGATAGGAGATAATTGTATTATAAATTCGAAAGCATTAATTGAGCATGATTGCTTAATCTCCAAGCATTGCCATATTTCTACGAATGCAACCATCAATGGCGGAGTTACAGTGGAGTCCGGATGTTTTGTTGGTAGTAGCGCAACAACTAAAGAGTTAATTACAATAAGTGAGAATAGCTTTATTAAAGCCGGGAGCTTGATAACATGAGTGTATTTATTATTGCAGAAGCTGGTGTTAATCATAATGGGTCAGTTGATTTGGCAAAGAAATTAATTGATGCGGCCTCTATCTCTGGAGCTGATGCAGTTAAATTTCAAACTTTCAAGGCTGAAAATTTAATAGTCAAAAATACTCAGAAGGCTGATTATCAAAAGCAAACTACAGATGCATCAGAATCTCAGTTTGATATGATCAAAAAGCTTGAGCTTGATGTAGATACTCATAAGGAGTTGATCGCCCATTGCCAAAAAAAAGACATAATGTTTTTATCTACCCCTTTTGACCGTGAAAGTATTGACCTATTAAGCGACTTAGGGTTGAAGATTTTTAAAATACCTAGTGGTGAAATTACTAACTTGCCATATTTAAGACATATTGGGTCATTAGGAAAGAAGGTTGTTTTATCTACAGGCATGTCAAACCTTAAAGAGGTTGGGGGTGCATTGAATATCTTGATTAATGCAGGCACATCTAAAGATAATATTACAGTATTGCATGCGAATACTATGTACCCAACGCCAATGGAAGATGTAAATCTAAATGCAATGCTTACAATACAAAAAGAATTTGGTGTTGATATTGGATATAGCGACCACACATTAGGAATAGAAGTGGATATTGCTGCTGTTGCAATGGGTGCTTCATGCATAGAAAAGCACTTCACGTTAGATAAAACAATGGACGGTCCGGATCATAAAGCATCATTAGAGCCGGAAGAATTGAAAGCGATGGTAGGCGCAATTAGAAACATTGAAAAAGCACTAGGAAGTAGTGAGAAAAAGCCATCACCAAGTGAAAGTGTTAATATTGATATTGTGCGAAAATCTATTGTTGCTAGTCAATCAATAAAAAAAGGCGATACACTGTCTAGTAAAAATATTACTACAAAGCGTCCAGGAACCGGTATAAATCCAATGAAATGGGACGAGATTATAGGGACTCCTGCCAAGATAGATTATCAAATGGATGACCTGATATGACAAAGAAGAAAATATGTGTTGTGACTGGTACAAGAGCAGAATATGGATTACTTTACTGGCTGATGAAAGGAATTGATACTGATCCAGAGTTGGAGCTGAAAATTATTGCCACCGGTATGCATTTGTCTTCAGAATTTGGCAATACTTATCAACAAATTGAGAGTGATGGATTTGTAATTGATAAAAAAGTAGATATAGAGCTCTCATCTGATAGTGAGGTAGGTATCAGTAGATCCATGGGGCTGGGGATGATTGGTTGTGCCAAAGCGTTTAATGATATGAAACCAGACTTGTGCATAGTTCTCGGAGATCGTTTTGAAATATTTTCTGCAGTTAGTGCCGCAATGATTGCAAAGATTCCTATGGCACACCTACATGGCGGAGAGGCTACAGAGGGGCTGATAGATGAGTCAATTAGGCATTCAATTACTAAGATGAGTCATTTACATTTTGTTGCTGCTAAAGAATATAAAAATAGAGTAATTCAGCTAGGAGAGCAGCCTGATAGAGTGTTTAATGTCGGTGGCTTGGGGGTAGATAATATCAACAAATTAAAATTGTTATCTAGAGAGTCTTTTGAGCAAGATATTAATTTTAACCTTGGTGAGAAAAATATTTTGGTTACATTTCATCCGGTAACACTTGAAAGCTCTACGGCTGAAATACAATTTAAAGAGTTATTAGGTGTGCTTGACGATCTGCAAGATACAAAAATAATATTTACAAAAGCTAATAGTGACACTGATGGAAGAATTATCAATAGTATGATTGATGATTATGTCACTAATCATGACAATACAATTTCTTTTATTTCAATGGGTCAACTTAATTATCTTAGTGCTTTGCAGTTTGTGGATGCTATTGTTGGTAATAGCTCGAGTGGCTTACTTGAGGCACCAAGTTTTAAAATTGGCACAATTGATATAGGTGATAGGCAAAAAGGTCGTATTAAGGCAGATAGTGTTATAAGTTGCTCACCAGAGAAAGAAGATATTAGTAAATCGTTAGAAAGGTTGTATTCTAAAGACTTTCAGAATATCGTAAAAAATACTAAAAATCCTTATGGTTCTGGTGGTGCAAGCAAGAAAATCATAAGCATAATAAGAGACATTAACTTAAAGGGAATTTTAAAAAAACCTTTTTATGATTTAATGGTTGGTAGTAAATGAAAGTTGTACTAGTTGGCTCTGTAGAATTTTCATTAAGAGTATTAGAAAAACTAATAGCTATTGATGTGGACTTAGTCGGGGTTTGTACAAAAAAATCCTCAACTTTTAATAGTGATTTTTTTGATTTAAAACCGTTGAGTGATATTAATGAAGTACCTTGTTTGTATGTAGACGATATAAATTCGACTAAGAGCGTTGAGTGGATAAAAAACTTAAACCCAGATGTTATATTTTGCTTTGGCTGGTCATCATTAATCAAGAAAGATATTTTGGCTGTCGCTCCAATGGGAATTGTTGGATATCATCCCGCGAAATTACCAAAAAATAGGGGCAGGCATCCTTTGATATGGGCGCTTGCTTTAGGTTTAAAAGAAAGCGCGTCAACTTTTTTCTTTATGGATGAAGGTGCAGATACTGGCGATATATTATCCCAAGTAGATTTCGAAATTAGCTATCAAGATGATGCACGTAATCTTTATGATAAAGTGGCTGAAATAGCATTAATCCAAATAGAGGAGTTTATTCCAGCATTAGAAAAAGGCACCTACACAAGAATTAAACAAAACGAGAAAAAGTCGAATGATTGGAGAAAGCGAAACGAGCTAGATGGAGAGATTGACTTTCGCATGAATAGTCGTTCAATATATAATTTAACTAGGGCTTTAACGAAGCCATATGTTGGGGCCTATATAAAATTTAATGAGAAAAATTATTCAGTGTGGAAAGTTAAAGAAAGTAATGATTTTCAAGAAAATATTGAGCCAGGAAAGGTATTGAGAGTGTTTGATAAGATTTTTGTTGTAAAGTCATATGATGGAGCGATAGAAATTATCGAGCATGATTTTAAAGAGATGCCAAAAGTTGGAGAATACTTATGAACAAAATTTTGGTGATTGCAGTACATCCAGATGATGAGACACTTGGTTGTGGTGGTACTTTGTTAAAGCACAAGGCTAATGGTGATGAAATTCATTGGCTGATTGCTACTGACATAAAAGAATCAGAGGGTTATGGTATTTCAACAATCAAGAAAAGAAATAAAGAAATAACAAAGATTGAAGTTTTATATGGGCTTACTTCGGTCAACAAATTAGACTTATCAACTACAAAAGTAGATACATATAGTATGAGTGTATTGGTCTCAAAAATTTCATCTGTTATTGATAGAATAAAGCCAGATATTATCTATTTACCTTTTAAGGGTGATGTTCATAGTGATCATAAGTATATATTTGATGCGGCATATAGTTGTACAAAAACCTTTCGCTATCCTTTTATTAAGAAAATTTATATGATGGAAACTTTAAGCGAGACAGAGTTTGCGCCAAGTACAAAAGAGGATAGCTTTGTACCAAATGTGTTTATTGATATAAGTAATTATATGGATAAAAAAATTGAAATTATGAAAGTTTATGAAAGTGAGATAGGAGAACATCCGTTTCCAAGAAGTGAAAGAAACATTAGGGCACTAGGAACATTAAGAGGCGCCACTTGTGGATGTGACTATGCAGAGAGTTTTGTACTTTTAAAAGAAATTCAATGAAAAACTACAAAGATATTTTACTAAGCCCAAGAACCACAATAAGAGAGGCATTGAAAGTCATAGATAGCGGTGCCATAAAGATAGGCGTTGTGGTGGATGAAAATGAAAAACTTGTGGGTACCGTTACAGATGGTGACATAAGGAGGGGTATTTTAAATAACCTTTCATTAGATGATGCGATAGATTCAGTTGTTTGTAAAGCGCCAACAGTTTGTAAAATTGATGATTCCAAAGAAAAGATACTTGAAATAGCAGTAGACAAAAAACTTTACCAAATTCCGATTATAGACAGCAAAGGAAAGCTTATAGGTATAGAGGAAGTTGATGAGCTTTTAAAGCCTAAATACAAAAGAAATAAAGTGGTATTAATGACGGGAGGGCTTGGAACAAGACTAAGACCCCTTACTAATGAAACCCCAAAACCGATGTTAAAGGTTGGGGGTAGACCTCTACTTGAAAGCATAATATTAGGCTTTAAAAAATATGGATTCACAGAAATTATTCTCAGTGTTAATTATAAATCAGAAATTATAGAAAACTATTTTGGAGATGGTTCAAACTTTGGAGTGAATATCAAATATATTCACGAAGATAAGCGAATGGGCACAGCTGGCGCACTAAATTTTATGCGTGAATTATTGAGTGAGCCATTTTTTGTGATTAATGGAGATTTACTTACCAATATAAATTTTGAACATATGATGGACTACCATATTGAAAATAGCTCGGTAGCTACTATGGGGGTGCGAGAATATGATTTTCAGGTGCCTTATGGCGTTGTAAAATCAAAGGGTGTAGATATTAAAAGTATTGTAGAAAAGCCGACACATAGTTTTTATGTCAGCGGTGGAGTATATATACTAGATAGAAAGGTTTTAGATTTTGTGCCAGAAAATGAGTTTTTTGATATGCCAACACTTTTTGAGAGGGTAATTGATAAAAACTTAAAGTGCACATCTTTTCCTATACGAGAGTATTGGCTGGATATTGGTAGGATGGAAGAATTTGAAAAGGCTAACGCAGAATATAATGACATATTTTAAATGTATTGATTTAATAAATTTACAATAGGACTATAAATGAAGCTTATAGCAGAAACAGCATGGCACCATGAGGGTGACTATGAATTCATGAAAAATTTAGTAACTGAGATTTCCACTAAGACTGAAGCGGATATTGTCAAGCTACATATTACGTTGAATTTTGATGAATATATGCATTCCAGTCATGATGCATACACATTACTGAAGCCGTGGCTGTTTAACAAGAGTCAATGGAGTGAATTAATTGAAATTGTTCGTAATAATAATAAACAGGTTATGTTGTTATTGAACGACACTGAAGCAATAAAATTTGGCCTATCTTTTTCTCCTGAATATGTAGAAATACACTCCACGTGTTTAAATGATGTTTTTATGCTTGATGAATTAAAAAAAGGATTGCCCTCAAGCACAAAAGTTGTACTTGGAATAGGTGGGACGAGCATCGATGAAATAGATCATGCAATTAACTATCTAAAACATTTCAACATGTTACTTATGTTTGGATTTCAGAACTATCCAACAGTTTATGAAGATGTAAACCTTAATAAGATTAGAAAAATTATGAAATTATTCGATAATTTCGAATATGGCTATGCAGATCATACTGCTTGGGATGGTGTTCATAATGAATTGGTTACATTATTAGTTGCGGCTAGTGGTATGTCATATATAGAAAAACATGTTACAACGCACTATGGTGAAAATAGAGTAGATTGGCCAGCTGCAATATCTATAGATATGTTTAACAATCTATACAAGAAAATAAAGATTCTTGATGGGCTGAATGGCAATGGTGCGTTATCTATGAATGAAGGTGAGTTGAATTACTCTATATTTGGCCCTATGAAAAAGGCGGCTGTTTTAAAAATGGACATATCAAAAGGCGATATTCTGACGCTGGAAATGATTAAATTTATACGTACCAAGGAGATATCGGACATGTCCCAGGTAGATGTTGTTAAGTCTATTGGAAAAAAGATAAATAAAAATCTTGAGAATGGAACAATATTAATGAATAAGTATTTAATCGATAAGGAATAGTATGAAAATTGGCTTCTTAATTACAGCACGTTTAAAATCAAGCAGATTAAAATTGAAACTGCTTAAGCCTCTAAATGGCTTTTCTGTTGTTGAGCGAGTGATACAGAGGGCAAAGCAAGTTGAGGAATGTAGTGATATTGTATTGTGTACATCACGCTCAAATCAAGACCTGCCATTAATGAGGATAGCTAACAAGAATAACATCTATTACTATAATGGAAGTTCTGAAGATGTTCTACAAAGAATGCTAGATGCTGCTGAATTATTTCAAATGGATTATGTTATCGGTATAACAGCAGACAATCCGTTATTCTCCATATATCATGCCAATATTATTTCAGATATGATTAGATCTGACGGAAATCTTGACTTTATATATACTACTGGCATGCCAATTGGTGTCAATATATATGGTATTAAGACAAAAGCTTTAAAGACAGTTTGTAGCATTAAAGAAGAAGTGGATACAGAAATATGGGGCTATTTAATAAACCGCCCTGAAATCTTTAACGTGCAAGAAATTAAGGTTGATAATGAATATCAATGTGAAAATTATAGAATGACACTTGATGAAATTAATGATTATAAATTTTTTACCCAATTGTACAACATGTTCCCTAAAGATGGCGTAATAGAGCTTTTGGATGCATATCAATGTTTACAGCAAAAACCTGAAATAGCAGCTATAAATAGCATGGTTGCTCAAAGGGATTTGGATGAAGATGTAAAGAAAAGAATCTCAAAATTTTACGAAGACAATAAAGATAAAATTTTAGATTTGAAAAAGAGTATATATTCAGAATAAAAAAGTAAATTATGGCTATTTTTGGGAAGTTGACTGATCTGCAAAAACAATTTGATAATGTTAATGAACTTGATACGGTATTTAGTTATCTTAGACAGGCTATTGCAAACAATACCGAGATTAATACTCGCATATGCTCGATGAATCGAGGTCAATATAAAAAGATAGAGATAACAAGTCAAATATTCGCAATTGAACAATCATATAATACTCAAAATTTAGAAGAATCACTCTTTGAGTCTCACATTAAGTATGTGGATATGCAGTTCTTGGTTTCAGGAGAAGAAATTATAGAAGTTGCACATATCGATAATCTTGAGATGGATTCGGAATATAACAAAAAGGATGACTATAGTTTGTATAAGGCTAGTTGCAATACTAGCAAAATTTTTATGCAGAAAGGTGATTTGTCATTATTTTTTCCAAAAGATGGACACATGCCAGGCATGCAAATTGGCAATAAGCCTAAAAAGGTATTTAAAACAGTTGTTAAAGTTCCTGTAAAAATTTTGAGTTATGCTTAGGTCAAAAATAATGATACTTGGCTTTGAGCAATAAGTAAAAAATGAATAATAAAAAAGCAATAGTATTTTTAAACGAATCGGCTGGCGAATTGGAGTGGATTACACCAATACTTAAATATTTATTAAATAATAATTTCAATATAGGGCTTGTGTACCGATCAGAATTAATAGAAAAAAGTATTGAAAATAACATGACTATAAGTAGTTTTCTTATTAACCACCCTCAAATTAAACAACATCGCCCTACATGGGCGTTGAAAAAAATTGATAAAGTTGGTGGATATTTGTATCATTATATTGGACATAAATTTGATAAAGTTAAATTACTGAGCTATTGTTTTGGTATTTTTGATAGAATTCTTGGTATTATCTACATGAAAAATGCGTCTAAAGGAGCAATAAAAGATGGTGTAAATGGTAGGTATCTTGTATTCTCCCAACAGTCAAACTTAAAGCGCAAATCAAATTTTCGCGCATGGATAGAAGTTAATTTTAAAAACTCTGTTTTTATTTATCATCCACATAGCCCAGCTGTTTATTCAGATAAGTTCGAAGAAGACTATCCAAATCATGATAAAGTAAGCACTAAGAAGCGTAGTTATGCCATACTTGGAAACCCAGGTGACTTTGACAGCTTAGAAAGTAATCGTAATTATGATGTATCAAAAGTTAACCCTGTATATATAGGTCATCCAAAATACTCAGACATGTGGACTGCCGCCTTTAACCAAGGGGTGCCTGTTTCAGGTTGTAGTGTGCCAAATGACATTATTAAAATTTTAATCACAAGTCATAATAATAACTCTAAACTTGTTTGTACTGAGAAAGAGCATCAGTCAATTGTATCTTCTCTTGTAAAAGTTTTTCACAAGAACTTTCTGAATTACCAGGTTATCGTCAAAGAGCACCCCAGAGTAACTGCATCATATTGGAATACTGTTATAGAACAAAATTCGTCAGTTTCTTTTACAAAGAGATCTGTATTAGAGATGGCGTGTGAGGTAGATTTTGTAATTTCACTCTTATCATCATCCCCAATGGATTGTTTTGTTGTTGGGGCGCCTGTAATAGAGTATCTTCCTGTAAAGCCAAAAATACCGTGGTGTGATAATTTAAATGAATCGAACACTGCATGTAGAAAACTCGGAATTGTACTGCCTGCAGATAATGAGGGCGAGCTAAAGAATGCGATTGATAAAATAATTAGCAAGGACTATAGAGTTTCTTTAGAGTTGGCGCATCCATTCTTCCGAAAAATTGTCAAAAGGTCAAATGAGTGGAGTACTCATTTTGAAAAAATTTTAGACGCTAACAACATGTTTCTTAAATAAAAAATTCAAGTTGTAACAACTTGTGTGTGTATTAAAAAAATTCTTATGATAAAAAAAGACAATAAAATAACTATATCTCAAAAAGACCACTACACTGGAAATTTTGGCATGGTTTTAAGAGGCTCGGCAATATTCTACGCTGCCAATGATGACGATATAAAGACAACAATTAGCTTTATTGATTATTGGAAGCTCAAAAGGGGCTTGAATGTTGCAATTGTTACTAACATAAGGAGAATGGACGGCTCATTAATTGAAAGAAAATTGCTGCAATTCGTTGATGGAATGGTGATTAATTTTTGTCCTGATTACAACTTCGAGGGTAGTATAGAAATTGAAGTATTTAGCTTGGAGAATATGGTAATACCTTTTTCTGCTTTTATGGCGGTTTATGAAACTGAGCAATCAATATCCATGGTTCATTCCTACGCTAGAATTTACTCACCACATGAAATTGAAGAGGGGAGAGTAATAACCAAAGGAAGAGAGTCTTGCTGGACAATTAGAGACTCTCAAGAAGTTCAATCCTTTTGTGTGATGCATAATGGTGCATTGACACAAAATGAACAAATTGCAAATATTGTCATTACTCTAAGTGATAATAAGCGGTATTTTTACAGTATTTCAATTCCAGAGCTTAGTGCGTATGCGACATATAGAATTAACTTGGCTGAATATATTGATAATCTTGTTGAAATTTTAGATGGAAAGTCAGCAAATGCTAGTATTAATTTTGAAGTCAAAGGTGCATTTACTCGTTTGCTTGTTGGTAATGAAAGCAAGGAGACTAAGGAAATTCAAGTTACGCACTCCAATTTTAATTATCAAAAACATGAGACCGATCTTTGTGAAGATCAGAATGAAAATGCCTATATGCATTTAGTGGAGATGACAGGCATTGACTTGAATGCTATTGTATATCCTGACATGGTAGAAGGCAGTTATAGTGTGACTGATGGCGATGATACTTTAGAATTCAACTCATCAGAGCGACTTGAATTCAGACCAATTACAGACACTTTAAGTTTTTCTCGTAGTGGTGGTAGGCTACCTACAAGGATAGTTACCTCGATCACAGGCGGACATGATAATAAATTACCATTTGAGTGTTCACTGGGTGTTTTTCATAAAGGGCACCCTCTTAAGCGAATGCATTGGGGGATTGCCTCTATATCGGAAAATCTAAAAGGCAGTTTATTTATCACTGCTTTGAGTGAAATTCATGGAAAGATTAAAGACGAAAAATTTATTGTTAGACTCTACTCACAAATATCCTTTGAATATATCGAAATAACTTTAAACTCTTCAGAAATTAATGATTTTCAGTCAGGTGTCTTATTTTCAGATATTTTTACTGAGGGTGGAGTTTTTTTGTCTAACAGATTCGGATATTATACTGTGTACTCAGAATATGGCGGACTCGTTGTTTACAGTAGCATTGAAAAGAGTAACTCTGTAACGATAGAGCATAGTTTTTAATTTTTATGCTGAAAAATAAAAAAATACTCATTACTGGTGGCTCTGGGTTATTAGCCGTTAATTGGGCTATCTCTATTCGTGATAAACACGAAGTGACATTGTTATTACATCAAAGGAAAATTTCTTTAAGAGGTGTAAAAACAGATGTAGCAGCTTTAAATTCACTAGATGACTGTATGGCTGCAGTTGAAAAATATCAGCCAAATATTATTATTCATGCAGCGGGGCTAACAAGTATAGAAGAGTGTGAATCTAATCCAAATTTAGCGCAAAAGGTTAATGCCACTTTAGCCAAGAATATGGCGATTGCCTGTAGCAATCAAGGTGTTAAATTAGTTCATATTTCAACCGATCACCTATTTTTAGGCGATCAAGAATTTTCTACAGAAGAGAGTGCTACTAATCCAGTTAATAATTATGCTAAAAGCAAATTATTAGGTGAGCAACAAGTTCTAGAAAATTGCAAAGATGCATTAATTATTCGCACTAATTTTTACAGCTGGGGTACTAAGTATCGACAATCTTTTAGTGATTTAATTCTAAATAAATTGAAAAATAACCAACAAGTTGATTTGTTTTCAGATGTTTTCTTCACCCCGATCTTGATAGATGAACTATCTAAAATAACACATCAGCTGATTGATACAAATACTATAGGTGTCTTTAATATAGTAAGTAGTGAACGTGTATCTAAATATGAGTTCGGCATCAAACTCGCCAATTGTTTTAATTTGGATGTTGGTTTAATTAACACAGTTAGTATTGATGATAAGCCAAATTTAGTGAAAAGACCTAAGGACATGAGTCTGTCTAATACCAAACTCTGCCAAACGCTTAATTGCGAGATCGCTACTCTTGATGAGCAGTTGCAAATCCTTAAAGGGCAAGAAGATAAAAGTGCCACCAACCAAGTAGTTTTAGATATTATTCCTTATGGTAAGCATTATATTGATGAAGATGATATTCAAGCTGTTGTCAATGTATTAAAGTATGGCATGCTTACACAAGGCCCCAAGGTTTCTGAGTTTGAAAGTAGAATTGCTGATTATGTGGGAGTCAAGTATGCAGTTGCTGTATCAAATGGTACCGCAGCATTACATCTTGCCTGTATGGCATTAGAACTTGGCAACGGTGATGAAGTGATTACAACCCCCAACACTTTTGTTGCAACAAGTAATTCAATTCTATATGTAGGTGCTAAGCCAGTGTTTGTTGATATTGATCCTAAAACACTTAATATCGATGTTGAAAGGATTGAAGATACAATCAAAATCTCAAAAAATATCAAAGCAATATTCCCGGTACATTTTGCAGGACTGCCTTGCGACATGAAACAAATAAAAAAGTTAGCAGACAAGTACAATCTTGCAGTTGTGGAAGATGCGGCACATGCATTAGGTGCGACCTATAATAACGGCAACAAAGTAGGTAATTGTGAATATGCAGATATGACTTGTTTTTCATTTCATCCGGTTAAAGGCATTGCAGCAGGTGAAGGTGGCATGATCACAACCAATGATTTCGATATTTATCGTAAATTAACCTTACTAAGAAGTCACGGCATCACTAAGGGGAATTTTGAATTTCCAGGGGTTAGTCGACCAGATAACTCATTAGTAAATAAGGATGCAGCTCTTGAAGCTGGAGAGCTAAAGCGTTGGTATTATGAGATGCAAAGCCTTGGATTTAACTATCGTATTACCGATATTCAAAGTGCATTAGCCATCTCGCAAATGGGTAAGATTGATTTGTTCTTGAATGCAAGAAGGTCAATGGTAAGGGTCTACGATAAAGCTTTTAAAGATATACCAAATATCACCCCATTACAAGCACATGGTCGAGATAATAGTTCACACCATATTTATGTAGTCAGTATTGTTTTTGACAAGATTGGTATGACTCGACATCAGTTTATGGAGAAATTAGCAGAGCAAGGTGTAGGCTCTCAAGTGCATTACATCCCTGTTGTTAGTCAGCCATATTATCAAGAGTTAGGCTATAAGATTCAACAATACTCTATTACTGACACGTATTATCAAAGTACACTATCTATTCCTTTGTATTATGGATTAAGTGATGTAGATCAAAGATTAGTTATCTCTTCAATCAGAAAATTACTGGGTAAATAAGTGATTATCAATACTGAACGCTTCCAGTTAAAGTCGCTTACAACAGAGAATGTTACAGAGCAATATTTATCGTGGTTTAGTGGGTCGAAAGAAGTTGAGAAATATATTGATTTTGCCAAAAAAGAATCGAATATCGACGAATTGGTTCGGTATGTAAGAGATAGAGAGAACAGGGGAGATGTGCTGTTCTTGGGGATTTTTTCCGACTCTAATCAGCATATAGGTAATGTGAAGTATGAGCCAATTAATCTGAAAGACAAGACTGCTACAATGGGAATTTTAATAGGCGAAAAAGAGTGGCGTGGAAGGGGTGTTGCGTCCGAGGTGGTTAAGGCCAGTAGTGAATACTTGGGTAAAACTTATGGGGTTAGGTATATTGATTTGGGCGTGGAAAGAGGCAATACACCTGCAGTTTCTGCCTATAAAAAAATGCAGTTTGAGGTTGTTGAAGAAGATGACAATGGATTTAAAATGCGGTTGGATTTAAAATGAAATTAGCACTCGGAACAGTTCAATTTGGTTTAGATTATGGTATCACTAATCATGGTGGACAGGTGGCAATAGATGAGGTTAAAGATATCTTAGATTATGCCAAAACTAATAACATTGACACATTGGATACTGCGGCAAGATACGGTAATAGTGAGCAAATTTTGGGTGAGGTCGGCGTTAATAGCTATCGAATTATTACTAAAACTACACCCTTAAAAAATGGTGTAGATGGAGTGATAAAGGGTTTTTATCAATCTTTAGATAATCTTAATATTGGACAAGTGGATGGATTATTAATCCACAATATTGATGATGTAAAAGATAGGAGATTCGGTGATTTGTTTCATAAATTGAATGAACTAAAAGAAAAAGGACTGATTAATAAAATTGGCTTTTCAACTTACACTCCAGATCAGGTTGATTTTTTACTAGAGAATTTTGATTTTGATTTAATTCAGGTGCCATTTAATGTGTTTGACACTCGCCTTATCGAAGGTGGTCAGTTACAAGCATTAAAGAAAAAAAATATAGAAATTCATGCAAGAAGTATTTTTTTGCAAGGTGTTTTGTTAGATTTTGACAATCTTTCAAATTATTTTTCAAGATGGAAAAAACAGTTTGATGAGTATCAGGGTACAGTTGAAAAAAGCGGACTGTCTTTATTGGAATATGCACTTAACTTCACATTAAATGTGCAAGAAATAGATAAAATTTTGGTGGGTGTTAATAGTAAAAAACAATTGGAAGAGGTTGTCTGGTCAATAAAAAACAAAGATAGGTTAGATGCACATTCTATCGGTGATGTTGATTTGTTAAATCCAAGTTTATGGAAAGCATAAGGGGAAGTTATGGGAAAGTCACAAGATTTATATAGAAGAGCAAAAGAGATAATTCCTGGTGGAACGCAGCTGCTGTCTAAAAGGCCGGAAATGTTTCTACCGGATTTATGGCCGAGTTATTACAAGAAGTCTAAAGGTTGCGAAGTGTGGGATTTGGATGATAAACATTATTATGATATGAGTATTATGGGTATAGGGACTTGTGTTTTAGGCTATGCTAATGAAACAATCAACCAGGCAGTAAAAGACAGTATAGACAATGGGTCTATGTCGACACTTAATGCGCCAGAAGAAGTTGAATTGGCTGAAAAAATATTAAACCTCCATCCTTGGGCGAGTCATATCCGATTCTCCAGGACGGGGGGGGAGGCTGTTACTGTTGCATTGAGGATTGCTAGGGCGCACACTAAAAAAACCAAAGCTGCTTTTTGTGGTTATCATGGCTGGCACGATTGGTATCTATCTGCCAATCTTAATGATACAGATGGTTTGAAAAATCAACTATTGCCAGGACTGAGTACAGATGGAATTCCAAAAGAATTAAAAAATACAGCCTTTCCTTTTGGTTATGGAAATTATCAGCAGTTTGATGAAATCATTGATAGTGTAGGCGATGAACTGGGTGTAATTATTATGGAGGTTCAGAGGTATAAGGGTATTGATATTGAATTCTTGAAATATATTAAGAGTATTGCAAGAGAGAAAGGTATTATTCTTATTTTTGATGAAATATCATCTGGCTTTAGGGTGAATATTGGCGGCATGCATTTATTACATGGCGTTGAGCCTGATATCGCCCTTTTGGGAAAGGCGCTAGGAAATGGATTTCCAATTTCAGCTATCATGGGCACAAAAGAAGTAATGTCATCAGCACAGAATACTTTTATTAGCAGTAGCTATTGGACAGAAAGAACGGGCTATGTTGCTGCATTGGAGACTATAAAGTTTTTTGAAGAAAATAATGTTATTGAAGTGATTGGCAAAACAGGCTCATACATTAGAGATGGGTTGAGTAAGATTTTTACCGATACTATGCTTAATATAGATGTCTCTGGTGGTTTAGGCTCCGTTGTTGCCATGAGCATCCAAGAAGACAAGCCGTTATTGCTTAAGACAATCTTTACTCAAGAGATGCTGAAGAGAGGGTTTTTGGCGTCTAATTTGATTTATGTCTCTTATGCGCACACTCAAGAAATAGTTGATAAATATTTAGAGAATGCAGCAGATGTTTTTAGACTAATTGCAAATAATAAAGAATCATTGGAAGAGTTGCTTGAATCTGAAGTTAGTCACGGTGGGTTTAAGAGGTTGAACTAATGATTGTTGCTATTATTCAAGCAAGAATGGGATCTTCAAGATTTCCCAATAAGGTTATGAAAGAAGTGCTAAACAAGCCTTTAATTGCTTATTTATTGGATAGGGTATCTCAAGCTAAAAAAGTGGATAAAATTATCTTGGCGACCACGACGAAGCGAGGAGATGACGGCCTAGCAAAGTATGTTGATTCAATTGGCTATGATGTATTCAGAGGTAGTGAAGATGATGTCTTATCTCGCTATTACGAAGCTTTTAAATCAATCAAGTCTGGTGATAATAAAAATGCAATTGTTAGAATAACTGGGGATTGTCCGTTAATAGAGCCTGGACTTATTGACAAAGTGATTGAAAAATATATAAATGAGAGTATGGATTATGTTGCATTAACGCCTGATTTTGCTGAGGGTTTGGATGTTGAGATATTCTCAGAGTCATTATTAAATAAGTCATTCAATGAAGCGAAATTACCTTCAGAAAGAGAGCATGTGGCTCTATTTTTTCACAACAACAGTGAGATGTTTAAAATGTCTCGTGTTAAGAATAGTTCAGATGATTCTAGTTATAGAATTACGATAGACGAGCCAGAAGATTTTATTGTTATTAAATTAATTATTGAATATTTCGATAAGAATAATTTGAAATTGAACTTCGAAAATATTAAACATTATTTAGATGAGAATCAAGAAATATTTAATCTTAATGCTAACATTGCTAGGAACGAGGGATTGCAGAAATCATTAGAAAAAGAGAAAACTAGAAAATGACTTTTAAACAAAAATTTGAGATTAATGGCCGTAGTGTTGGCGAAGATTGCAAGCCTTATGTTATTGCTGAAATGTCAGCAAATCACGGTAACGATTTAAATAAGGCGATAGAAATTGTTAGAAAGGCAAAAGAGTGTGGTGCAGATGCTATAAAAATACAAACTTATACGGCTGATACCTTAACTTTAGACTGCAAAGATAAGGCGTTTGAAGCTAAAGGTGCATGGGAAGGAGTGTATTTGTATGATTTATACTCAGATGCTTCTATGCCTTGGGAGTGGACAGAAGTGTTGCAAAAAGTGGCAGAGGAAGAGGGGATTACGTTATTCTCATCGCCTTTTGATTTTTCATCAATTGAGTTCTTGGAGAAATTAAATATGCCTGCATATAAGATCGCCTCCCCTGAGATGATAGATTTGCCTTTTGTGAGGAGAGTTGCTCAAACTGGTAAGCCAATCATTATGTCAACAGGCGGTGCTACTTTAGATCAAATAAAAGAAGCTGTGGCAGTTATAGTTGAAGAGGGTGTTGAGGATTTTGCTATTCTTAAGTGCACTAGTGAATATCCAGCACCACCCAGTAAGATAAATCTTAAAACTATACAGGATTTAAAAGATATATTTAAATGCATAGTGGGGCTTTCAGATCACACTTTGGGAAGTGCCATCCCCATTGCTTCAGTTGGATTGGGGGCGAGTATTATAGAAAAGCATTTCATAGTTAGTAGGGACGATACAACAGCTGATAGTTTTTTTTCTGCAACACCAGAAGAGCTGAAGGCAATAGTAGATGGCGCAGAAATAGTACGTGAAGCTGTTGGTAGTATTAGCTATCCAACAGAAAACAAAGTTCAGCGTTCATTAATTGCAATAAAAGAAATAAAGCAAGGGGAAGTGTTGCTAAACGGGGAGAATTTTAAGTCTCTTAGGCCAGGCGGAGGGATAGAGCCTAAGTATTTAGACGATGTCAATAAAAGAAAGGCGACCAAAGATATTAAAGTTGGCGTATTGTTGTCTTGGGATTTGGTTAGTGAATCGGTATAAAAAATGAATGACACGCATATTGCATTTTTTTCCGAAGCTGGACACTCAAGAGGAATGGGACACCTTGTTCGTTCCTTTGCTATTAGTGAAAAATTCAAATCTTTAGGCGCTAAAATATCTTTCTTTCTGGATAGTAATATATTTTTTGATAGTAAGTTTAAAGAAATAACTTATTTTGATTGGGGTAAGTTTGATTTATCTGACGATTACGATATTATTTTTATTGATAGTTATGAAGCTGATATGAGTATTTATCAAAAGATTGCCAATGCTTGCAAAATAGCAGTATATGTGGATGACTTCAAAAGGCTTAATTACCCTAAAGGTGTTATTTTAAATTTTGCACCAGATGCAGATGAATTATTTTATAAAGATAAAGAGGAGAAATATTGTTACTTGCTGGGACTTGAATACTTGCCTATAAGAGGTGAGTTTTTAAATGCAAAAATAGCAAAAAAAGAACAAATATTTATTATGCTGGGTGGGAATGATGTCGCAAATTTATCTTTGGATATAATTGATACTTTAAAAGATGTGGAGATAAAAAAAATTATAGTTTCCAATGATTTAAGCATCGTAAAGTCGTTAAAAAAATACCAAGATGTAGAGGTATTGCATAAGCCATCGGATACACAGTTGATTAAATCTATGGCGAGTAGTTCTATGGCAATTTCAACTGCTAGTATGAGTGCCTATGAGTTGGCATATTTTAAAATTCCTACAATAATTATTGCTGTTTCAAAAAATCAAGAGGTAGGTGTGTCACAATTTATTAATCATAATCTTGCTAGTGGGCTTATCTCTATTGAGAGTGACACATGGAAAAATGATATAAAGAATAAAATTAAACTTATGTTGAGACAAAATAATTACCACATAGACAATGCAATAGATGGAAATGGTACAAACAATATAGCAAGTGCAGTTTTTAAGTTGATACAATGAAGAAAATATTAATATTGGGCGGTTCGCACAGAGATATACCGCTTATTGAAGCTTCTCAAGAGTTAGGATATTTTGTTATTACATTAGGCGATAGAGATTATTATCTGGGACATGATTATTCAGATAAATCTTATAAGGTAAATTTTAATGACTTAGTCAAGGTTAAGGAGATTATAAAGAGTGAGGAAGTTGATTATTTACTCCCAGGGTCTGGAGAGGAGTCGTACCTCAATACAGTTCAATTAGCCCAAGAATTGGGTATAGGAAACTTTGATACTTTGGAGACTGCCAAACTGGTTCATAACAAATGGAAATTTAAAGAATTCTGTTTAGAAAATTCTATTTCAACACCAAATGGATTTTACTATACAGATGATTTGAATTTAGATAATATAGTGTTCCCAGTTGCTGTTAAGCCAGCTAACCTATCTGGTGGCAGAGGGGTTGATGTTGTTAGTAACTTAGATGACTTACAAGCGTCATTGTTAAAGGCTAAAGAGGTTTCTGATGAAATATTTTTAGAAGACTATATTGATGGTGATCTCATTGCATACTCAGTTATCATTAAAGATCAGAAAATTGTATATGGATTTACAGGTATAGACGCTACTTATAAAAACAAATATCTAGTCACATCGGCTTATCCTGTTCAACTAAAATCAGCTACACAGAGTAAGCTACAAAAGGATGTGGAGAAATTATCTAAGCGCTTATCCTTGGTAGACGGCATGTTTCATTTACAGGTAATTATACGAGACAGTGTGCCGTATATTATAGATGTGACCAGAAGAATACCGGGAGATTTTTATCCGTATTTAATGGAATATTGTGATGCAGTCGAGTATTCGAAGGCTGTAGTAAAGTTTTATATTGGCAGGCCGTTAGGAGATGAGCTAATTATAGCGGAGGAGCAAAAATTTGTCATTCGGCATTGTGTTATGAGTGATAAAAATGGTATTTTTAAAGAAATCCAAATAGATAAAGATTTAAGGCAGGATGTTATTTTTAGGATTGATTTAATGAGTAAAGATTCTGCAATAACAAATTTTCTAACTGATCAAATTGCTATTATTTTTGTTCAAGTTTTAGATGAAGATAGACATATTGTTGATAATATTGATAAATTAATATGCCCTGTGGTAGTTTGAAATACAAGAGATATTTTTTTTGCAACGGGCGTAGCATTCATGTTAAGTATAATTCATAAAATTATTGATTTTTTTCTAAAATATTAGGATCTTATATAATTATGAAAAGCTATATTTATGGTGCTGGCGGATTCTCCCAAGTATTAACTAAAGAGCTATTAAGGCAGGGACTGAAAGTTGAATGTATTATTGACAAGTACACAGAAAAAACAGAGTTATATGGATTGCCTATTGTCAGACCTTCAGATGAGTTAGATGTAAATGCAAAAGTATGGTTAGCTTTTAGTTCATACTTGGATGAAGAAGTTACTGCTGAGTTGACCACAATGGGCTTTCATGATTTTATGTATTTTATGGATGTTTTGAAGGTTGCTAAAAACTGCATTCCTGAGCTTGTAAAAAACCTAATATGGCATCGAAAAGACTCGCCTTTTAGGACAGATATCAATAAACTACAAGAAGTTGAAAGGCTTCTATCAAATCAAGAGAGTATTGATACCTTGAGAGGTGTCTCAAATTTTAGGGAAAATCCTAGTTTTGATAATTATGTGCATGGTGATTTTGACACACACTATTTTTCTGATAATGTACCATGGAGTCAATCAATAGAGTCATTTAGATTTGTTGATTGCGGTGCTTTTACAGGCGACACATTGAGTCAGCTGGCCGATATTTCAGAAAAATACAATAAGAAAATTGACAATGTTATTTTATTTGAGCCAGAAGAAGATAATAGGAAGAAATTGATAGAGACGGCATCCAAATATCAGAGCTTTCAGTATTATATTTATCCTTGTGGAGTGTGGAAGGAAAGTGCATTTTTAACTTTTTCCAGTAATTCCAGTGCATCTGCCATAATTGATAGTAATGCAGAAGATGCAGACAGTTATAAAATAATGTGTATTGATATTGATACTGCTCTAATGGGTGCTAAGCCTAATTGGATTAAGATGGATATCGAAGGGGCAGAAAAAGAGGCTATATTAGGCTCTAAAGAAATTATAAAGAAGTATTCTCCGATTCTTACTATTGCTATTTATCATCAACCATACGACTTATGGGATATCCCTTTATTGATAAATGAAATAAACCCTAATTATGATATGTATATTAGGGCACATGGCGATCTTACAACTGAGGTGGTATTATATTGTGTGCCTAAAATTTGAGTGGACGTGACAACAAGTGATAAACTATTCTTTATTTTAAACTATAGAGTTAATTATTTTGTTAAACAATAAAATTGCAATAATTACAGGCGCGTCAAGAGGTATTGGAAAAGGTATTGCGTTGGCTTTTGCTCGTAATGGTGCATCCTTGGCTATAACTTGCTTGCAAGATGAAGAATCTTTAGATGCCGTAAAAAAAGAAGCTGAATCGTTAGGTGCCAAGGTAGTTAGTATGGTTGGAGATGTTGCTTCCAATGATTTCTGTGACGAGTTTGTATCTCAAACTATGAAGGTTTTTGGTGTAGTAGATATTTTAGTGAATTCTGCAGGCACTATCACTCGTTCAGCTACTGAAGAGATGAGCAATGAAGAATGGCACCGTGTGATTGATGTAAATTTACATAGTGCTTTATATTTATGTCGAAATATTTTACCAATCATGCGACAAAAAAAATATGGAAAGATAATTAATTTAACATCGCAAATGGCGCACACGCCACACCCAAGTGCATCCCCGAGCTACGAGGTTTCTAAGTCAGGTATGACTGCACTCACCAGGCATCTGGCTTTAGAATATGCAAAATTTAACATATGTGTCAATAATATCGCACCTGGGTCTATAGATACTGATCTACCTAAGAGTATGTCAAAAGAGGCACGTCAAAAATTAAAAGACGCTGTTCCAATGCAAAGATTGGGTGATGTTGATGAGGTGGCAGATTGCGCATTATTCTTAGCGAGTGATATGTCTAGTTATGTTACCGGCAGTACTTTACATGTAAACGGTGGATCTCTGATTTTATGAAGTTAAAAGACGGTAAAGATATTTACAGTTTTTGCGAGCTGTTATGGCCAATTACAAGAAGCATTACAGGCAACGGTGTTAGGGAAACGCTTAGTATTATTCAACAAGAAATTCCAGATTTGGCTATTCAGGAAGTTCCAACAGGAACGCAATGTTTTGATTGGAAGGTTCCTAAAGAGTGGAATATTAAAGATGCCTATATTATCGATCCAGATGGCAATAAAGTTGCTGATTTCCAGGAGAATAATTTACATATTGTTAGTTATTCTACGCCTGTTAATAAAACAATGTCATTATCAGAATTGCAGCAACACTTGCACTCTCTTCCAGAGCAGTCGAATGCAATTCCGTATTTAACCTCGTATTACGAAGAACGCTGGGGTTTTTGTTTGAAAGAAAGTCAAAGAAAAGACCTAAAAGAGGGTGACTATCAAGTTTATATTGATAGTGAATTGTCTGATGGAAGTTTGACTTATGGTGAGCTGATTATTCCTGGCAAGAGTAAAAAGGAGGTTTTTTTATCTACTTATGTATGTCACCCATCAATGGCAAATAATGAATTATCAGGACCAACGGTTACGACCTATTTGGCAAAATGGATTCAATCTCAACCAAGAGAGTACACCTATAGAATCATTTTTATTCCTGAGACAATAGGCTCAATTTGTTATTTAAGTAAAAATCTCGATGTAATGAGTAAAAATATTATTGCCGGCTATAATATTTCTTGTGTTGGTGATGATAATGCATATTCATACTTACCATCCCGAGACGGACAAACAATTGCAGATGAGGCTGCACTGTATGTTTTAAATAAAGCACACTTAAACTTTATTCAATACTCTTATCTCGATAGGGGTAGTGATGAAAGGCAGTATTGTAGTCCAGGGGTGGATTTGCCAGTTGCCTCAGTGATGCGTACGAAATATGGCGCATACAAAGAATATCACACCTCTTTGGATGACTTGGATTATGTATCACCAGAAGGGCTGTTTGGCGCTTATGATGTTTTAATTGAATGTATTGAATGTATTGAAAGCGTTGAAAATAGTAAGACTTATAAAGCCACGACACTATGTGAACCTCAGTTAGGAAGGCGTAATTTACGCCCCACTCTAGGAGGGCAAACTAATATGCCAAAGAACATTATGCTAGTGTCCCATATTTTGGCTTATGCTGATGGAAAGCATAGCGTGTTAAGCATGGCAAATAAATTCAATGTCCCAATTTCTGAGTTGCTTGAAAGTATAGATATTTTGGCTAAAGAAGGTTTAATTGAAGTGTTGAAAGATGGGTGATGTGTGAATATTTTGAAGCCAGTTACTAGGGGTGATTTGCGCATGTCTGCAGAATTAATATATCAAGCTGACCATAATTTTTATGATTTATTTTCTAATAGTTCAAATGAGAGTATAGAAAATATTTTAAAAATGTATGAAGATGAAAATACAACCTTTTCTCAAGTGAGGTCTATTTACATCGATGATCAATTAGTTGGCGCTATCCTTTATTACCCAGCATCTGAAATTCGTATGCGTCAAATGTTTAGTTTGCCTTATTTAGCACAAGGAAAATCATTTGACAATAATGTTTTCCGAGAATTTAGTGAGGGTGTACCGATTATTGACAGTCAAGGTTTATATTTATCACATATGGTAATAGATGAGAGGTATCGGGGAAAAGGACTATGCAAAAAGTCTATGAACATTCTCTCTAATTTAGCTATAGCGGATGAACAAGAAGAAATTGTTTTACATGTCAGGAGTGTTAATTTAGCTGCTCTACAATGCTACAAATCTTCTGGGTTTGTTAATGAAAATAACAACAATGAAAATGTATATGTTGTTTTGAAGAAGAAGTTAATTTAATAAGAGTAGGTTATGAGTAGTCCAGTATTTGTTCATTCTGATATAGTAAAATCTTTACCATTGTATGGTGGTCCTGACTATAAAAGAAGTTTAAATGACTCTTGTCATGCAGCTAGTGATTTTTTGATAGGCGAATATGGTGACAACTTATTATTTCCGGCATTTAATTATAACTTTGGTGACAGTCTTGTTTTTGATGTTGATAACGATAAATCTCAAGTTGGCTTGTTGTCAGAGTATATGAGACTGTCGGGTGATTATTGTAGGTCTCCAGTTCCCTTCTTTTCAGTGCTAAGTAAGCGCAATGACTTGTGCCAATATTCTAAAGAATGCTACCCGTTTGGGAAGGGGTCATTTTTTGAGTGGCTACACCTTAATGATGGAAAGATTGTAGGGCTTGGCACTAAATCTATTTTTACCTTTTTACATTACATTGAAGGGTTGATTCCTGGCGGGCCACTCTACAGGTACGAAAAGGAATTTAAAGGTCTGTTGAAGCGTAAAGAAGGCGACAAAGAAGTGGTTTGTAAAATGCATGTTAAGCCAATAAATGGAGCAACAGAATATGATTTTTCTTTAATAGAGCGTGATTTAAGAGAAGAGAATATTTTGGCTGATAATGACAGTAAGGGTATATTGTGTAGTATGCAATGCTCGGAAGTTGTATCTTATATGCTGTCTAAATATGAAAGTGACCCACTATATGGATTAACCGAAAAGTCTAAGTCGGCACTTGTGAAGCTGACCAATAATTGTTCTTCTAGAATAAAGGCGTGTGATGATGTTTTGGGTGTTAGCGATGAGAATGAAATTCAGAGCGCTAAGAGTGATTTAAACAATGATATGTTTGATGTTTTACATCCAGAAAATCCTGTTGTTAATGATATTATTGATGTGGTTTCTTCAGTGTTAACTGAAGAAAAAATTACAATTGAATCCAGTATGGATAATGCTTACACTTGGGATTCTCTTAATCATATGTCAATTATTATTGCTTTAAAAAATCAACTTTCTATTGACTTTAGTCCAGCAGAAGTTGCAAGTGCAACGTCCGTTAGATTAATCTATCAAAAAGTATATGACAGTTAGTAGTCTACCGCAGTCTGTTGTAAGGGCTGCAATGCGCCACCCTGAAAAAGACGCTATCAGAATTGAAGGAAGTGCACTTACTTACCATGAGTTATTATGTGCAGCTTCACAAGTGGCAAACATTCTTAAAGATCAGGGCGCTAATAAAGAAGCAATAGGAATTGTTGGTCAGCGCCATATGGCTTCTTATGTTGGCGTATTAGGAGTATTGTTGGCCGGTTGTTATTATGTTCCTATTAATCCCAAACTAAGCGAAGGCAAGGTTGTTTCTATTATTAGAGATTCTGAAATCAAGTTTCTAGTAGGAGATATTGAGAATTTTGAAAAAATAAAGACTGGCCTTGATAGTGGTTGCAGTATAGTTAGTAAGATAATCCCTTTTGAAGTTGCGCCAGATAGAGATGGTTGGATTGATAAGGGTGATATTAATGATAAAGATACTCAAATAGATATTACTGATATAGATTTAGATGATTTGACTTATGTAATGTACACTTCAGGCTCTACTGGAGATCCAAAAGGTGTCAAAGTAACACATGACAACGTGTTGGCATATTTGAATGCCATGTCGTACCTATGGAATTTACCAGAAAATTTTAATATGTCACAATTTCATGATTTAAGCTTTGATCCTTCAGTATCAGATATATTTTATACATGGACCAATGCTGGAACCTTGTGCGTGGTTCCAGAAAATGAAATGTTAATGCCATCAGATTTTATTATTAATGAAAAAATAGATGTATGGAGTTCTGTTCCGTCTATCGGCTCTTTTATGCTTAGCATGGGGGTATTAGACAAGGGTGTCTTTCCAGATTTAAAAATAGTTAGGTTTGCTGGTGAACCACTTTCAAAGAAAATGGCAGAAGCATGGCAGGGTGCTGCACCAAAAAGTCTTGTAGAAAATCATTATGGACCCACTGAAGCAACTATAGATGTATTATCTTTTTGCTATACTAAGTACAATTCAAAAATGACACTATCTCAAGGAATCCCTATCGGGAGGCCAATGAAAAATATGACTGTTGAAGTTATTGGCAGCGACTCAGGAAAAGTCATTCAAGGATCTGTAGGAGAATTGGTGTACAAGGGGCCACAAATTACTAAGGGTTATCTAAATGATGGGAATAAAACTAAGGCTGTATTTGTCCAATTTTATTGGGATGAGTCAGGAGATATTTGGTATAAATCGGGAGATTTAGGGTTTCTGAATGATGAGGGTTATTTTGAATGTGTTGGTAGAAAAGATAATCAAATAAAATTGGGTGGTCGTCGTATAGAAATTGGAGAAATTGAATCAGCTCTTTCAAAATTTGATCTTCTTCAAGATGTGGCGGTAGTTGCTATTAAAGATGAAGATAAAATGACAACAGGTTGCGTTGCTTTCACGACAAACACAATTAGCGAAGAGGAGAAAAGAGATATTAGAAAAGAGAGTACTCAGTATTTAGAGCAAATATTTTTTCCTAAGAGAATTGTAACAATTGATGAATTTTCTCGTTTGCCTAGTGGGAAAATAGATCGTAAAGAGCTATCATTAATGGCACAAAAGTTGTGAAAATAAAAATTCCAATTATTTCCAAATTTCTCAATAAAAGAGCCCGAAACAAACTAAGGGTAATTAATAGGGGTTATCGGCAACTGAAAAAGGAGGGGAAAGTAGAGTTCCCAATGCAGCTGAAGGTTATTCTGTCAAAGATTAAGCTTTATGATGAAGGAATGCCAAAAGAATTATTGTGCCAAAGTGACCTTGATATTGAGTTATCGGCTCGACAATTTTTGTTTGAGAGAACTCTTAGATTGTCATTCAATAAGGCTATTTTATATAGTGTTGGGTCTAGAAAGTCACTTAGCCATCCTCTGCCAAAGCAATGGAGAGATGCTATGGTCAAGCAAGGAATTTCTGTGAATAATTTTAATTCCGCTGTGTTATGGCACGCGTATGGGTTCTTGTTTTTTGGATATGGTATTTTGCAAGGATTAAAAAGCACTTACTTCTTATTAAAAAAACAGCCTAATTTAGGAAAATACATATATTTTGAGAAACTAGTTGTCGGTAATGTGTCTATTAACCCTAATAAGCACAATATTGTAAATTGGTATTTACAATGGCAAAACAAGAGTGAAAAGATTAATAGTATTTGTCATGGTGTAAGTAGTGTGCCCAATTTTAAGCTTGGAGATGCTGTTGTTGTTCAAACTGACGGACTCCCTAGACTTAAAGGGTTAAAGTTAATCCAGTATTTATTTTTTTCAGTATATGCATCAACTTACAGTTTTATTTGTTTATTTTTTAACCCTATTTATGGATTCTTAATGGATGATATATTGAAATCAAGAAGAGTTCAGTTGGCGTGTAGTGAAGATATAGCTGAAGATTATTTATTTAGTAATTCATTGCCATTTTATCGACCATTTTGGACTTATCTAGCGGAAGAAAAAGGAGCAAGAATATTATTCTATTTTTACTCTACCAATAGTGAAGCCGTGAAAACGAAATCTGGTCGTGCAGTGGAATATCCTTGGCACTTAATAAGTTGGCCTTATTACTTAGTTTGGGATGAGTTTCAAGCGGATTTTATTAAAAAATTCGATCAGCATAAGGCGATAATAGAAGAAGCGGGGCATATATGGTTTTCCTCTAGTGATATAGATGTAGATGTGTCATTGAACGCAATCGCTGTATTTGATGTCACTCCTTTTAGGGGGGTGAAATATATCCAAATTTTGGAAGCCCCTTGTTTCTATGTGCCCAAAATTGCTAATCAATTTTTAAATGATATACAAGAAGTATTGTTGGGTAGTAGTTATAATATGGTCCATAAAATGAAACGAACCAATATCCATACGCATAAAAAATATAAAAACAATATTAAAGTATTGGAGAAGAGTGGCGGTTATCAACGAATAAACCCCGATTCAGACGCAACGCATTTAATTCAAAAGTCTATAGCTACAATTTCTATGCCATTTACATCAACAGCATTAATTGCTCAATTTGAAGGACGGCCATCTATTTATTATGACCCGAGTGGCATGGTGCAAAAGGATGATAGAGCGGCACACGGTATTCCGGTTTTAAGTGGGATTGAAGAACTTAAAGAGTGGGTAGAAAGCCTTAATAATGATAAAGTAGGTGTATCTCTTAGGTGAATTAGAATAAATATAAGGAGGTTTTAACAATGAGTATAGTTGGGTTAATTCCTGTTAGATTGGAAAGCTCAAGGCTTCCGAATAAGGCTATTCTGGAAATCTCTGGAATTCCAATGATTCTACATGTTGTAAAAAGGGCTAAGCTATCTAAAATTTTAGATAGAGTGGTAGTTTGTACGGATAGTCATAAGATATGTGATTTGTGTGTTGAGAATAAGATAGAGGTTGTTTTAACAAAAAATGTACACACAAATGGAACAGAAAGAATTGCTGAGGCTGCAGACATCTTAGGTTTGGACCAAGACACGATTGTTGTTGATATACAAGGAGATGAGCCTTTGTTAAAGCCTTATATGATTGATAATGTTGCTGACTACCTTATAAAAAACAGTCAATTTGATATTATCGTTCCATTTATTAAAACCTTTGAAGAAGAATCACATAGTAGAGTCAAGTTAGTCACGAGTAATGATAGTGTTGTCTATATGAGTAGAAGGAACCTTCCTTATCCTTTTTCTAAAGATACTGTGTATAAAAAGCACTTAAGTATTATTGCATTTAAGATGGATGCACTGTCAAAGTTTGCATCCAGTGAGCCAACCCCACTTGAAGAAATTGAAGGCATTGAGTTACTTAGGGCTATTGAAATTGGTCTAAAAGTCGGCACTTTTGAAGAGTACGGAGAAACACTCTCTGTTGATACGAGCGAAGATTATGAAAGAGTTCAAAGGCTGATGTACAAAGATGAGCTGTATTTGGAGTCGAATGGCTATGATTAATAATATCCACATATCATTTGACTTAGATGGAACAATGATAGATTCCATCCCCTTAATGAAGTTGAGCTGGGAGAATGTTAACAAGAGGTTGAACCTAGGCATAGGTTGGGATGCTTACAGGAAGAACATTGGACTACCTTTCTCACAAATATGTAAAAATTTAGGTGTAGAAGGGCTTGAACAAGAAGTGTGTGATATGTACTTTGGGTTTAATCAAGAGAATATAGACAAAATAAAGCCGATGAGAGGTTTGAGTGAGTGCATTGAGTGGATTAAAAAGAATGATTTTAGCTGGTCTATTGTTACTTCAAAGCCTAAGATAACTACAATACCAATTCTTGAGTTGTTTGACCTGAAGCCAGATGTTTTGATTACAGCTGATGACGTTGAAAAGGGCAAGCCTCACATTGACAGTGCACAGCTTTTAACTTCTCAATTGGATGATAAATTTGATAAGATTTATTATATTGGAGATACAACTATTGACCATTTGTTTGCGATTAACTCTGGGTTTGAGTTTATTGAGTTTAATACATTATCAATGAGCCAGTACATATTGAATAATAGGTCGGTTGTTTCAAATCTTTCAGATATTAAAAGTATTATCTAGCTATTGTGGAAATAAGGAAATACCAAGAGCTATGTAAAACATTTGATAAGGTTTTAAAGAATAGTGCGTCTACACCACAAATAATTGCAAATAATTATCTTCATATTCTTAACGCAAGTCCTGAGTTTTTAAAGAGATTTGATCTATCTAAAATAGGAAAAATACAAGCACTGATTAGATTCAAATTGATTTCTATTGTTAGGGTGTTTCAATCTATTTTTGATGGAGCACATTATTACACTCGACAGGAAGAGGCTGAATCTAAAGTGTTGTTTGTTTCTCATTTAACTAATAGACGGCAAATATTGAAAGACAATGATGCTTATTTTGGAGATCTGCCAAATCAATTATTACAGAATGGCATTAGTAGTAGTATTGTTTTAATAAATCATGCAAAAATTAGTAAGAATCAAGTATTAGAGGGGTGGAGTGATAGCAAGATACAAAGATTTATATTAAGCTCAAGCTTAGATTTTATATCCGAAGTCTCTGCTTATTTTTCACAATTAAAGTCCAAGAGGCAATTAAAGTCTATCTTGAAAGGTATACAAATAGATGAAGTTTTGGCGCAAGATATATTGCATAATCAACTATCATCAAATACTTTTAACGCGCTTAGGGTTGCTAGGCAGGTAACAGATATTGCTCGTAAGACAAATGCAAAATTTATTGTTACAACTTACGAGGGGCACGCATGGGAGCGATTAGTTTTTTACTATGCAAGAGAATTTAATTCTAATATTAAGTGCTTGAGCTATCAACATGCAGCAGTATTTAAGCATCAACACGCTATCAAGCGCCCATTAAATAAGAAATACAACCCTGACGTTATTTTGACTTCTGGGTTGATAGGAAAGGATATATTCAAACAAGGTCAACTTCAGGGTAGTAAGGTTTCTTGTATTGGATCCCCCAAGCATTCAGATTCCAGTTTGGTGAAAGGTAAAAATCAGTGTTGTTTAGTGATTCCAGAAGTATTTGTGAGAGAGTGTTTATCTCTATTTTATTTGAGTATAGACTATGCTAAGAAAAACCCAAATCAAAATTTTATTTGGAGATTGCACCCGGGAATAAGTTTTGATAAATTAAAAAGTCAGAGCTCTATTCTTAAAAATTTCCCTAATAACATTCACCTTTCGGTAGGTAGTCTAGATGATGATATTCAGAAGTGTGATAGTGTGCTTTACCGTGGCTCTACCGCAGTAGTAAATGCAATTAATGCAGGATTAAAACCAATTTATTATCGACAATCATCTGATGAGTTGAGTATTGATCCGATTTATACTCATAAGGAAGGAAAATCAATTGTGCATAATCAAGAAGAGTTAGGTTTGGCATTTGATCGAGACATTAACGCCAAGACTGCGCAGTCTTTACATGATTTTGCGCAAGATTTTTACACTCCATTGGATGTAAGAGCCTTATTAAAGTTGCTATAATTTTGTATGAATAAAATATCTGCTGTTATACCCACTTTAAACCGTCCAGTTGACTTGGCGCTTGCCGTTACTTCTGTGCTTGAACAAAAGCATTTGCCAGATGAGCTTATTATTGTTGACCAAAGTGTGGATGAGCGGTCATATATTGCTGTCGAGAGGCTGTATAAGAATTTCGATGTGACGCCAGAGTTAATTTATTTGCATGAGCCAGAAGTTAGTGGATTAATAGAGGCAAAGCAACGTGGTGTTGAGGTTGCAAAAGGTGATATTATTAGTTTTCTTGAGGATGATGTGGTATTGCATCAACAGTACTTTGAGAATGCTATATCCATCTTTAAAAATAACCAGAAGATGATAGGCTGTTGCGGAGTGGTGTCCAATGTTCATAGTGGCACCCTATATGAATATTTGTTTAAATTATTTCATCGAGGAATATTTTATGATCCTCGCCTTAATGCAGGAAAAAATAGAAATTGCCAGGGTTCGGGCGTTTTGTTGGTGAGTCGGTATCTAAGTGGTGGCATATCTTGCTATCGTAAGAAAGTGTTTGAAAAGGTGAATTTTGACATGGTAAATGATTTTTTTATGTTGGAAGATATAGATTTTTCTACTCGCGCTGCTGATTTTTTTGGAGATGAGTATTTTCTTATTAGCACAAATATGTGTTTAGATCATAACATGTCGCCAATTAATCGAGCGCGACTTAAAGACCGCTGGCAAAGAAAATTACGTGAATATATAACATTTTATAAAAAACATAGTGACAAGCCATGGTCATCAGTTAACTTAATTTGGTTGTTGATAGGGATGCTTGGCGAATCTATTATATCGAGCGTATTGTCGAAGAATATAGGGCCTTTAATGGGCACTATGGTTGGTTTGTATGACGGCATTCGAAAGAAAGTTATTATTTAAACTCATATAATATATAAAATGATCATTGCAATCACAGGAGGCAGCGGCTTCATTGGAAGTTTACTGGTAGATAAGCTCCTTAAGCAGGGCAACCAAGTGAGGTTGTTATCAAGAAAAACCCAATTGAAAGATGTTGGTGTTCAGTATTTTCTGGGGGATTTATCCAATCCAAATGTTGATCTGTCTAGTTTTATAGATAGTGTTGATATTCTTTATCATTGTGCTGGTGAAATAAATAATAAATCTTTAATGCACGAATTACATGTTAATGGTACTCAAAGGCTAGTTGACGCTGCACAAGGGAAAGTTGGCAGGTGGGTGCAGTTGAGTAGTATAGGAGTTTATGGCACATGTCGAAACGGTGCAATAACCGAAGACTCAGAAGAGCAGCCTTTTGGAGTTTATGAGAGAACCAAGACTGAGTCTGACAAGATTGTAATAAACAGTGGGATTCCTTTTGTTATTCTGCGACCTTCTAATGTTTTTGGCGTGAAGATGGCTAACCAGTCATTATTCCAGTTAATAAGTATGATCAACAAAGGGCTGTTTTTTTATTTAGGAAGGAAGGGTGCGCTGGCAAACTATATTGCTGTGGAGGATGTAGTTGAAGCCTTATTTTTATGTGGTAATCGTGGTAATGCACTAGGAGAAATTTACAATCTCTCACAAACAATAGAAATAGAAAAAATGGTGTTGTCATTCTCGATCGGATTGGGTATTGAGGGTAAATTTTTAAGGTTACCTGAATTTCCTGTTCGTGTTTTAGCCAAGGTTTTTACAATCTTTTCCAGATTGCCATTAACCACAACAAGAATTGATGCTTTAACAAGTCGTTGCATATATAAATCAAATAAAATAATAGAGGAGTTGAATTTTGAATTTAAGTCCACTTTAGAGGAGTCTTTTCAATTAATAGCCAGAAAAAAGTAGCTTTTTTAGTTTCGGTGCCCATGGTGGCAAAGGTCTTTCTATCACATCAGATTTGCACGTTATCAAAAATGTATAGAGTGATCCTTGTTACTAATCTTAAAGAGCAAGACAACCTCTTGGATTGGGTCCCAGATAATGTAGAAATTATAGACGTCCCTATTTACAGGGAGATTAATTTAACCAGTGATTTAAAAGTGTTATTTTTATTAATGAAAATTTTTTATAAATCTAATTTTTCATTAGTGCATTCGGTCTCTCCTAAGGCGGGGCTCTTGGCTATGTTGGCCTCATTTATGACTAAAGTCCCAGTGCGATTACATACGTTTACTGGACAGGTGTGGGCGACAAAACATGGGGTTGTTAAGAGCCTTCTTCGGTGGCTGGATCGTTTAATAAATGCATTAGCAACAATTGTCTTGATTGATAGCCACTCCCAGCAAGATTTTCTGATTGAAAACAAGGTTGTTAAGAAGTCCAGTTCTATGGTTCTGGGTGAAGGCTCGATTAGTGGAGTAGATTTGGATAGATTTAGGGCAGATCCTATTATTCGAAAACAGGTAAGGCTTGATTTAAAAGCTTCAGACAATGTCATTGTTTTTCTTTTTTTAGGTCGCATTAAGAAAGAAAAAGGGATATTAGAGCTTGCTGAAGTGTTTTCTAGAGTAAATAAAAAATATAAAAATACAGAATTATGGATTGTTGGCCCAGATGAAGACTCTTTGCATCCCAAATTAGAAAAAATAACAGGAATACGCTTAATCCCTTTTACTAATTCCCCAGAAAAGTACATGATCGCTTCCGATGTTCTTTGTTTACCTAGCTATAGAGAGGGATTTGGTAGTGTTATAATCGAAGCTGGCGCTTGCGGGGTTCCATCAATTGGATCCAATATTTATGGTTTAAATGATGCAATTGTGGATGGAGAGACCGGGATATTGATTCCATTGAAATCCGTCTCCGAGCTGGAGAATGCAATGGAACTATTAGCGAATGATAGTAAACTACGTCATAAAATGGGAGAAGCGGCTCGAGAGCGTTCAGCAAGTATATTCTCTCAAGAAATTTTAACAGAGCAGCTTGTTGATTTATATAAAAGCCTTTTGCAAGATCATGCGTATAAGACATAAAGTTAGAATTAAATGAAGTTGCTTTTTGACATTTTCCTTGGATTTATACTTTTAGTGTTGTTAGTTATTCCAACTCTACTGATTGTTATTGCAGTTCGTTTCACATCAAAGGGTCCGTCATTATATTGGTCTAATCGCATTGGGAAAGATAATAAGATCTTTAAAATGCCAAAGTTCCGTTCTATGTTGGCAGACACACCTGCTGTGGCAACTCATCTACTAGATAATCCAGATTCTTACTTATCTCCTATTGGTGGATTCTTGCGCCGAACTAGTTTGGATGAGATTCCTCAACTATTTTCAGTTTTAAAAGGGGATATGAGCTTTGTTGGACCGCGACCTGCGCTATTCAATCAAGAAGATTTAATTGCTCTACGCACTGCAAATGGGGTAGATAAATTATTGCCCGGCATTACAGGCTGGGCGCAAGTTAATGGTAGAGATGAACTATCAATTTCTGATAAGGTTGTATTAGATGTAGAATACATGCATCGTCAATCGTTCTGGTTTGACATGAGAATATTATGGATGACTTTTTTAAAAGTAATTAAGAGAGATGGGGTTTCACATTGATTAATCGGCTACTTTCATTATCAAGAATTAACAAACAGATAATCATGTTGTCTATTGATTCTGTATTGTTGATTTTTATGCTATTAGCATCCTTTTCAATTCGTTTAGGTTATTGGTATTTTCCTCAGAGTGATCTGATTTGGGCGATATTAGGTTCACCGATTATTGCTATTCCTATCTTTGTACGCTTTGACTTGTATCACTCTGTGATTCGCTATATTGGCTTTAAAGCTTTGTGGGCTGTTGTGCAGGCCGTATCGCTATATGCGTTAGTATGGGGTGTGGTTGGATTTATGATGGCAGTGGAGGGAATTCCTCGTTCAGTCATACTGATTAATTGGGTGTTGTCTTTATTGGCCATTGGCGGGCTTAGAATTATTGCGCGAGCTGTGCTTAGTAGTAGGGTTAGTAGTAATAAAAAACGAGTATTAGTGTATGGGGCAGGTGATGCTGGCGTTCAGTTGGTGTCAGCGTTGGAGCACGCTAGTGAGTATCACCCAGTTGGGCTAATTGATGATTCTAAAGAACTGCAAGGTCATCAAATTAGAGGGTTGGCTATATACTCTATAAGTAATATTTCTAGTATTATCGATAAGCTGAAAGTGGATGAAGTGTTAATTGCTATGCCATCAGCATCACGCACTAAGCGACTTGATATTATTAATACGTTAGAGTCTTACCCGGTATTGGTGCGAATGTTGCCTGGTGTGTCAGAGTTGGCGCAAGGTAAGGTAAGTATTGATGATTTGCGTGAAGTGAGCATTAAAGACTTACTTGGGCGTGATGTGGTAGAGCCCAATACCGAATTATTAAGTAGAAACATCACCAGCAAGGCTATTGTAGTGACTGGTGCGGGCGGCTCAATTGGCTCGGAACTGTGCAGACAAATTGTACTTTTAAAACCAAAAGCACTGATTTTATATGAGATGAGTGAATTGGCGCTTTACAGTATTGAAAAAGAACTTGCCAGCATGGGCGCGCATGCAATTGATGTATATCCAATACTGGGCAGTGTTAATAATTCGGCTCGACTTAATAAGGTGTTTAGACAGTTTTCTGTAGACACGATTTATCACGCCGCTGCCTACAAACACGTGCCTATGGTGGAGTTTAACAATACCGAAGGGGTTGATAACAATATCTTTGGTACACTTAATTGTGCGCAGGCAGCCATTGATTCTAGTGTTGAAACTTTCGTACTCATATCGACTGATAAAGCGGTGCATCCGACCAATACCATGGGTGCAACTAAACGCTCTGCCGAACTGGTATTACAAGCATTGTCTGCCAAGCAAGACACAACAAAATTCAGCATGGTGCGTTTTGGCAATGTACTGGGCTCTAGTGGTTCTGTGATTCCTTTGTTTAAACATCAGATTAAAGTAGGCGGCCCAGTAACGGTAACAGACAAAAACATGATTCGTTATTTTATGACCATTCCTGAAGCGGTAGAATTAGTGATACAAGCTGGTGCTATGGGTACAGGCGGCGATGTGTTTGTACTGGACATGGGCAAGCCTGTACGCATTGATGATTTAGCCAAAAAAATGATTCATCTTAGTGGATTAGAGGTTAAGGATGAATCGCATCCTGAGGGTGATATTGAAATCAAATACACAGGGTTAAGACCTGGTGAAAAGCTTTATGAAGAACTGCTGATTGGTGACAACGTAAGTGAAACAGACAATCCGTTAATCATGCGTGCAGAGGAAGAAATGTTGGCTTGGGATGAATTAAAGCCAGTGCTGAATGATTTGAATAGGGCGGTTAAAAACTGCAACCAAGAGGTGCTCCGTGAGTTACTTATTCAAATAGTGCCTAGTTTTAAACCTCAGTGTGAGATTACAGACGTCTTATACAAAAAATCTTAGACTATTCGACCGTGACAGATTTAGCCAAGTTTCTAGGCTGATCAACATCCGTACCTTTGATTAGTGCCACATGATAACTTAAGAGTTGCAATGGAATAGTAAAAATAATCGGTGCAGTAATCCTGCCTAGGTCAGTCGTAGTGGGAATAATAGTCATGCCTTTTATGGGTTGAACCTCGGCAGCCTCATCCTCAAATACAATCATCTCTGAACCCCTTGATTTAACCTCTTGTAGGTTGGATTTTAGCTTGTCTAGTAGTTCATCATTCGGCGCTACGGCAATTACTGGCGTATCTTTATCGATTAGGGCAATAGGGCCGTGCTTGAGTTCGCCTGCAGGAAAGGCTTCAGCATGGATATAGCTAATCTCTTTAAGCTTAAGCGCACCTTCCATGGCAATAGCATGCATCGTGCCTCTGCCCAAAAAAATAGCATTAAATTTATCTTTAAAGTTTTTGGCTAATTCTTTAATTTGCTCTTCTTGTTTAA
>Ga0181555_1000447_pt1 | contig 40170 bp, 30 predicted proteins | sample 011ome_15_FD_145601 | JGI IMG/M metagenome (GOLD analysis project Ga0181555, IMG submission 145601) | Coastal salt marsh microbial communities from the Groves Creek Marsh, Skidaway Island, Georgia - 011504AT metaG (spades assembly) | ecosystem: Environmental > Aquatic > Marine > Intertidal zone...
ATCAGTTGCTGGTCCATTACAATAACTCTAAAGGCAAGACGAGTATCAATTCCACCTAAAGAAAACTGCTAATCCAACGCTTTTTTTAGTCGATCCATGGATTATATATGATTCATTAGATGAAGTTAAGGGAAATGCGCGGCTATCTAAAGGGTTGTTGCAAGTTTTGCTTAATGGTTATTCATCAATTGAGCTTTTTAAAACATACCCCATTAATTCAACTACTTCTTTGCCTAATTATATAGAACCTGAGGTTGTACCTTTTACATTTATGTTTCCATAAACACTTTAAGACCAATTACATCACCACTATCATCTCTTTTTATCTCTGTTTCGGCGCTAGGATATTGCAATTTATAAAGTATTAAATCAGAAGCTAATTTTAATCTATTTGCTTGTTTTTCAAGCTCTTTAGTTGACCTTCTATAAAAGAAATACGAAATAAAAAATCCAACTAGCACACCTAATATTGTTCCTAATACTTCCATGGAAATTTGATTTAAAAGTTGGAACCTAATGTAGTAAAAACTACCCCAAACAAAAAAAGCCCATCCAAACGGACAAGCTTCTCATTGGTCTATTTCTAAACCACTTAGCCACTAAAAGTGACTCAACACAACATTTTAAATACTCACTATGTGAATACGTTGCGGTCTGGACGGGAGCTCTGAACCGCTCCCAAACCCTTTGTTTATAGGCTTTTACCTATTTCTTAATGATTTTTTTGGTCACTATTCCTCTGTCTGTTGTAATGTGAATGAAGTATACACCAGCAGTTAAATTGGACACATCCATTGATTCAGTTGCTTCATTACTCTCCATCACTTTTCTTCCCAATGTATCGTATAAACTAACTGAATCTATTTTCAAATTGTTTTGGTTTTGGATGGTTAGGAGGTTGGTTGTTGGGTTGGGGTAGATAATAAATCTATCCTCTAAGAGCGCAGGGATACTCAATGAACAGTCCTCAGAATAGATAAAATTTGCTTGAATAAACCAAGTATTGTAAGGTGGCTCATTATTGTTTGCTGCACTTTCATCATCAACCTGAACACAATACAATTCGCTTAATTCACATGGATTTCCTTCAAATTCACATGAAAGTTCAACCGTTAGAATTTGATTATTTCCATTTTTTAAATTTAAGTTCTCTAAATAGGCTAAATTTTCACAGTAAAGAACTTCCAAATTGATGTTCTGACTCAAATCTAATTCTGTAAAATACATTGAAAATGCGCCTTGTTGACTATTACAGTAAAGTTCTTTTAATTCTATATTTGAGCTAACATTTAAAGCTATCAATTCATTTCCGCTAACGTCCAAAATCTCTAGTGCTGCAAAATCCTCAATCCCAGTTAAATCCTGAATATTAGAATAATTTACATCAAGTATTATCACACCTTCAATATCGATTGTCAATACCTGTCCATTAATAATTCCATCACTGTCAATGCCTAAATCAATCAAAGCTTGTTCAAATCCTGAATCAGGAATTAAAGTAATTTGAGCATTTATTTTGGCTAGAAATCCTAAGCAAGTAACGATTGTCAAGAGTAGCACATTTAACTTATTTTTATTTATTTCCATAGCTTAAAAATAAAATATTATTCCTTCACGAAGTTACTAGTATCACATATTTCCCCATCACAAACCAATATAGCAGAATATAATCCGATTGAATAACTTGTTAGGTCAATTGTCACTTGATCGCTATTGAGGTCAAGGATATAATTATTGGTCTCAGCATTGCTTTGGTTCAATATCATGATATACGCTGAACTAACATTTTCGGCAACATAATCAATGGTCAATTGTGTAGAAACAGGATTTGGAACTAGACTTTCAATTCTATTTGGACTAACAATGATCTGAATTTCATCATAATCCTTAAACCCATCTAAATCAGAAATTACTTCTAGCATGTAGGTCATTGTAATTTCTGGTGAAACTGTAAGATCAGTACCCGTGAAGATAAGGTTTCCATCTGGATCATACCAATTATAAGTTGCATCTCCCGAAATTTCTTCAGCTGAGATGGTTACACTCTGATTACTATCAATCACTTCGTCATCACCAGCATTGGCATCAAAAAATGAATTGATTGGTTTACGGATTTCAAAAGTTTCACCGCCAATTAATTTATTTGTACCAACTTCCCTTTGCAATAAATGATAAGTATATTCTGTCTTGTTTGTCAATTCTTCCGTAAGGAAATTGAAATTTACAGATAAAGTACCAATCTCACCTGGAGTCAAAGTAAGATTTTCTATGACCGCATGGTTATTCTCCACAATAATTTTATTGTTTTGGAATGTGCCACTGAAATTTGTTGAAGCCTTTCCTGAGCTATTCCAACTATTGTATAGAATATCATCCAATAGTATTGAAATCTCTGACTCTTCGTAAATGGGTTTGCCAGCCTCATTTTCTTCAACAAAGAATTCCAAATTATAATTTTTAGTGGTATTCATAAAATTACCCACAGCAACAACACCACCAACTGGAGCAGGTGAATTGGGATTAATATCCACAACAGTTGTGTTTCTCCAGGCTATATTGTTATTGTTTTTTACATTATCTGTAATAAATTCACCTTCGGAAAAAGTCATTGGGTCAATGGTAGAAATCATTCTCGCCAAAAGGCAAAAGTGCCATGGGTTATCATTATTTATATTCATATAAACTTCTGGATTTGGCACATCCCATTCAAATTCCAGTATGGTTGATTCGCCCTTTTCAATTTCTGGAATAGTAAGTGTCCCTATCTCATCCCCCATCAATACCTGTTGTCCATTATTATCCACAACATACAAGTTACCTTCCCAATGAAGTGGCCACGAAAGTGCGGTATTAGCTTTTGCCCAATATAGTTTTAGCTGTTCACTTCCAGTAGAAGTGTTACAAGATTTGTTTCTTACATTGACATATACAAAATTTGGCAGCACTGGATCATATTCAGGGTTTTGGTGCTCTTGGTTAACTAAACCATCATTTTGATTCCTTACCCAAATATCTTGGCTATTCCAGAAAATGTTTGTGTGTATATTTGGTTCTTGACCCGTATCGGTATCCGTGTCCTGCATATACAAATCCAATTCCGTTTGAGTAAGTCTAGGTGTGAATTCTCCCCAATAATCTTCTTCAATGGCCTCTTACATACGTATAGACTGACCTAGAGTATATAAATCTCTGCAAGAACGGTAAAAATAAGACATTGTGTTTCTGCAATCCAACTGGTTAATCTGATATGGGGTCATTCCACAATCTTTAAAAAAGGGGGAAGTTGGATCATTTATTCGATTATCGGGATCATAAGTACAGTTTATAGTATCACAATAAGCAAAATCCTTAGCAGGATTGAATCTCAAATAGTCAACTTCATCTTGAGTAAAACCGTAATCAATCAAAGCTTGCTCAATTGCCTGTGCATCCGTTAATTCACTGAATCCATTTTCTAAAAAAGCTAGCTGTCTAGCTTGACTCCATGTATAGCCAATCTCAGCCTGTTCAACTGCATAAGCAAAATAATTATGTTGTTCCCTGAAAAAATTTGGAACCGCATTAGTATCGGTTATTTCATCCCCAGCCACATCAGCATTATATTCAGGGTCCGTAACCAATCTTGTTACTCTTTCACAATTTTCTGGATGAGGCCGAGTATTACTTGGTCCAAATGTATGGTGTAAATTAAAATTATGTCCCAATTCGTGGATAAGCGCATTACTCAGCACTGAAGCTCCCGTCACGCCTATGTATGCTCTATTTGGATAACCGTTCCCTGCTGCACCATTCAGTAGATGTGGTACATATACGTTAAATGCATCCGCCTTGGCGTAATTATTATTTACTGCATAAGTGTTTATAGAAGATCCACTTTGTCCAGAATGGTGTATCGTTGAATTTATCGTGTCCATTCCTACCAAATTGAAACAAATCTTTGATGAAGCGAATGATTCGTTCAAATATTGAACACATGCTCTAGCCCTCTCTGGTGTTAAGGGGGTACCTCCTTGGGTATAAGAGCCATCATTCTTATTTATTCTCCAGAAAAAAATATCGAATGTTTTAGGAGTAAATGTATCAAAATAACTGGGTTCAGATGACCTACTATAAACTCCAGCTGGATCTGGCTCAAAAATATCAGCTGTTCCACATATTTCTATACTCTGAGAATGTGTAGAAATATTGAACAGTAAAAAAAGTAATAATAACTTATAACAGAATTTAAAGTTGAAGTCAAATGTCAATTTCATAAAATTGGTTTAGGTAGTATAACAAATATATTTGGATACCATTCTAATCGCAATAAGTATAAATACGTAAATGCTTGTTAATACTGGGTTTTCAGAGAACTAACCTATTCAATTATTTTTGGGAAATGTTACGGATTCCCATAAAATTCCTCCAATTGTTCATCGGATTTATAAATTCGTTGTTGCAAAATCCAATGAATGTCCCTAAGGGATTGCCAACAAAACATTGAAATTCAATGGGTGGAATTATTTTGAAAATGAAACGATGAATTCATGGAGCAATTTCGGTTAAACCCCATTGAGGTAATCATAAAAATCTCTTCCAATGATTCATGTTGTAACAAATGGCAAATTGGAGGAATAAGTGGGGTTTACTGTTATAGTCTGGACGGGACTCGGGAACTGCGCCCAAACCCTTTATTTATAGGTGTTTATCTATTCCTTGATGACATTTTTGGTCACTATTCCACTGTCTGTTGCAATGTGAATGAAGTAGATTCCAGTAGTTAAATTGGATATATCTATAGCTTCAGTTGATTCTGTATTCTCCATTACTTTTCTACCCAATGCATCGTACAAGCTTACTGATTCTATATCCAATCCGTTTTGGTTTTGGATGGTGAGTAGGTTGGATGTTGGGTTGGGGTAGATGGAAATCAGGGATTCCTCAAAGTCAACGTTACCAAGAATAGTATAATTCTCGTGCCAATTAATCGTATTTTCCCACCATAATGACGTGAGGATATCATTATCCCCATCGTCATCGATGTCCTCTGAAAAAACTGAGCGGGTCCCATTACTATTATCCTCTACTATTTCTTGGGGACCAAATGTGCCCAATCCATCCAAGTTTTGATACCACGCAACTACACCCTCCACGGAATCAGCACCAGCAGAGATGACATCAATATCATCGTCATTATCCAAATCAACAGCATAAATTGAAGTTGGCAAGCCCGCTATCTCCGTTATAATTCTTTCAGAACCAAATGTGCCCAATCCATCCAAGTTTTCATACCAAGAAATCCTATCATCCTGGGTGTATGCACTTAAAACATCCAAATCGTTATCTCCGTCCAAATCAATGCAAATCAATTCATTAACTCCAGCAGTGACATCAGGTGGTGCAATGATTTTTTCTGCGCTGAATGTTCCCTGTCCATCTAAATTCTCAAACCATACTATGGAAGAATCACCATATGAAGCACATACCAAATCCATGTCGTCATCCCCATCAATATCCTCTGCGAATACTGAACGCCCGTTGGTAACCGTACTGGTCACTATTTGTTGTGTTCCAAAATTTCCCTGTCCGTCCAAGTTTTCAAACCAAGAAAGGGTAAGGTCATCCTGGGTATTGGTTATTACATCTAAATCACTGTCACCATCCAAATCCGCAGCAATGGCATCCTGAATACCTGGTACATTTGATGAAATCAACTGCGCACTTCCAAAATTTCCCTGCCCGTCCAGGTTCTCATACCACTGTACTGAGTCCGAGCTGAACACGGAAACCAATAAATCAGGAAATGTATCGCCATTGATATCGGATATGACAACAGAAAACGACGTGGAGCCACCAAGCATTAACTCTTGGTATGTTTCAAACACCCCCATTCCGTCTATGTTCCTGTACCAAACCACATTTTCAAATATGGACGCCACTATATCCATGTAACCATCCCCATCCAAATCCCCACTGCGTACCATACTTACTGTAGTTGCTCCATCACTCACTAAATGAGCAGGACCAAAAAGTTGGGCATTACTTATCTGGAAAACAAGCAACATTACAATTAAGATAGTTTCCTTCATTATCGTTTTAAGCTTTCTCAAAGTCGTTTTGTATAAAGATAATCCTTTCTAGGATATTGCTGGAATTCCCTATTCAATAAAAACTTATACCAAATCATGCTTGGACAAAAAAGATATCAATTGTTTTCTTTTAAAATAACCGACTGGCTGTTAGACCCATCTTGGTAAGCCTTGTCAATCACATACAATCCTGGATTCAAATCCTCTATTAAATTAGCATTGTTAATTTGTGTGGAGTCCTGTGGCATTACCGTGACATTTGTATTAAATACCCCATCATTGAACTTTGTAACAGTTCCGAAAGAAGCGGACTTATTGAAATTATCATAACACCTTCTATTACCAATATCATTCAATTGAGCTATGTAGATGGACGAGTGATTTGGATGGGTTATACTATTATAATCGGTCTCATCCTTATCTACCGTTTTTACTATTATGGTATAACTCTGAAATCCATTTTCATCAAAATCACAGGGTCCATTTACGCAATCATAACCATCTTGGTTTTCACAGCTACAGGCAAGAAATATATAGTCAAAACCAGGTTGGAATAATGGTTGTGTGTGCGGGTCAGGTTCTGGACCTGCAACATAATACTCACCTTTATATGGCTCATACAATGAAGAAACAGTAGTCTCGGAGTCACTGAACAACCCGTACTCATCCTCAATGATTGCCTCTCTCATCCTAATTTTCTGGTCTGTCGTAAACGTTTCAAAAAAGGCTTCAGGTGAGGCTGGATTATAAGCCATATAATTTCTTACATCCAACTCATCAATATCATATGGAACATTTACTGGTTGTACACAATCATCCCCATTCGGATTATTGTACTGAAATGTAACTGGATTAACATATTTATAAGGGATAAAACTATCAATTGCCACTTCATAAGGAACTCCATCAAGCAAAAGTTCCACAAGATGTTCATTTCGAAAATCTGGCATTGCAGGTGTTTCATGTAGGTGGTCCCCGTTATTCAGAGCATTATAATCATTGCTCTGAATATCTCTAGTTACATGTTCACAATAATTTGTATCCCAAGCACTATGGGTATGTTGTAAATTCAAACAATGTCCAACTTCATGAGCTATCATGCCTTCAAAATGGTCAGTAAAAACATGATTTGTTGCAATGTTTACCTTGAAATAATTTTGAGCATATCCACTAAAATCAGCACCTCCACTGGCAACGTAAACATTAAAGGAGTGAGGTTCAACAAAGCCACTTTCAGCAGCAAATTCAAATACATTATCAGGATTACCATCCAAACATTCCCACTTCGTTAAATGATAATATTCATCTGAATTAAAACTTGTATTGTCATAACCAACATATTTGAAAAATATATTAAAATCATTGTAAACTCGATTTAATTGAGAAACAGATGTTAAACACTCGTATTCCGTCAACGAGGAGATTCCTGGAGTTCCATCGCTCTTGTTGATGCCCCAGAAAAAGATATTGAATACTACTGGCTCAAAGTCATTAAGCACATTGGTGTCATTAGAGTAGCTGTAAACTCCAACTGGGTCTTGTACGATTTCATCTGGCATACCGCAAATAAAATCCCCTTGCTGAGCTAAAGTATTATCACAAAATAGTACTGTGCAACAAATAAAAAATAAAATAGATTTCATAATTGTGTAGAATTAGTTTTAATAATTTGGTTAGTCATTCAAACTACCCCTATTCTCCTACAATTCAAATAAGTATAAATGCGTATTTATGAATCCTCAGTTGTTAAAGGGTATGATTTATGAATCGTCACGGTCTATCCAAGACCCTAACCTATCTTCCAATCCCAACAAAACCAGAAGGAAATCGATACATTCAATGAAGAGAACTACAATAAAGTACAGGGAATTATCCTTGACGTTAAGACCAATCTAAACGGTAAATCCAGCGATACTTGGAACTATACCTTTATTTATGATTTGGACGAAAACCCTCCCAGGATTGGCGAGGAATTACATTCTGAATTGATATTTGATGTTGAAGACCCCGTGGCAATTATGGTGCATAAAAGTGATAGCACCAAAACGTTTGTGGCTCACCGAGGTATTATCAATGAGGAATTACTCTTGGATTATCTATTAAACCATGTAAAAGAGTACAATGAGTTGATTATGGACTTCAGAAGCAAACATTAAAACCTGAAACTATCAATGGTTACCTTTTCCTAAAAAGTTACCTCCATGGTTACCTTTTAGTTGAGTATTTTGCCCTTTTTAGGCTCCAATTTACCCCAAACAAAAAAAGCCCATCCAAACGGACAAGCTTCTCATTGGTCTATTTCTAAACCACTTTCCCGCTTTAGCGGGACAACACAACTTCTTAGTTGCGGTCTGGACGAGAGCTCTGAACTGCGCCCAAACCCTTTATTTATACAGGTTTAACTATTCCTTAATGACTTTTTTGGTCACTATTCCTCTGTCTGTTGTTATGTGAATGAAGTATATTCCAGCAGTTAAATTGGATACATCTATTGATTCAGTTGCTTCTGAGTACTCCATAACCTTTCTTCCAAGCGTATCATACAGAACTACACCATCTATATCAAAATCAATTTGGTTTTGGATGGTTAGAAGGTCTTTTGTTGGGTTTGGGAATATTGTAAACATTACAGATATAGCTTCTTCAATACCAAGGGAACAATCTTCACTGAAAACAATCCCTTCCTGAATATTCCATTGGTCATATGGGTATGTATCTCCTTGAGTTGCTGCTAGAGGGTCATCTACTGTGATGCAAGTTAGATTTATGTTATCAAGAACATTAAGATTTTGTAAGTTCTCATTATTTCCGTTTTTAACATTTAGAGTTGTTAACTCTGGGTTTTCAACAAAAACACCACCCTCTAACATAGGGTTATTACTTAAATCAATAACCTGTAGATAATTGTTAAATCCAATAACAAGACTTTTCAAATTGGTATTATTACTTAGGTTTAAAACAGAAAACGTGTTTTCTTGCTCACATACCCCGATTGGACAATTGGAAGCATTCAGTGTTTCTAAAAGCACATTACCTGAAACATCTAAATTTTGAAGATTATTTTCATTACAAACAAGTGTTTTCAAATTAAAATTCTGACTTAAATCTACCTCTTCTACAGCATTACTACTGAACACAAAAAACTCCAAATCTGTAAAATCTTCTATACCCGTTAGGTCCTGAATTAAGGGAAATTCTTGGGATTCGGGACTTACATTCAATGTGATTACATTAGCTATGTCATCCGTTAATACTTGTCCGTCCAATATTCCCTCAGTATCTATCCCTTGGTCTATTAGGTGCTGTTCGAATACGTTATCAGGAACCTGGGTATATTGTCCATACGAACTAAGCCATGAGCAAGTGGTTATTACAACTATATATATAAATTGATTATTCATTTTCCTTTAAAATCATGACCTGTTCTGTGCTTCCGTCCAAATAATTCTTTTGGATATTATAAAGACCTGGGTTTAATGTATTAATTAATTCTGAATTATTAATCTGAGTAGAATCCTGTGGAGTGATGGTATAGTTTCCATTTGGATAACCATCTAGAAAATGTATCACACTTCCATCAGACGGAGTCCTATTTGTATTATTATAACACATACGAGGTTGATTCTGGTCCAGCTGCAAAATTTTAAAAGCTGTACCATTTGGATGATAAATTGGACCTGGATACTCTTTGTTTATAGTACCGACTGTTTGTCCATACCAAAAGGAAGTATCCTCATATTCAGTTGGCACATTATAAGTACCCGCTTGTGACACATCAACAAATTCATAGTCAAGCCCAGGCTGAAATTGTGGGGGATGATTGGTTTGAGGTCCCACCACATAGTACTCACCTATATAAGGTTTGTACAATTCTTTCCTATGGATTGTGTCAATATGCGTATTCAGTGGACCTAGAAAAACCTCCCTTATTACGAATCTCATTTTCGCAATTTGAGCTCCTTTAAATTCTTGATAGCAGTCATATCTGGTATAGCTCATAAAGTTTTTATATTCTGGATTTATATAGAATTCTCCATTACAATCTACTGCGGTCCCAACATAATTGCAATTTCCGTCCAATAATACATCGGGATATTCATCATACTTATATGGTGTAGCATAGGTTCCAATCAACTTATCACCATGAGTAAGTGCATTAAAATCTGGGTCGTTAATATTTCTTGTTTGATGCTCACATAAATCAGGATTATTGCTAGGCTCTTCATATGTTCCAAAAGTGTGATTTAGCCCCAAAAAATGACCCGTTTCATGAATAATGACATATTCATTTAATCCCCAGTAACTCAATCTCGTTGGCAATATTGGACCTTGCTGTCCATGTGACCCTCCTCCAATATTTACAACATAGACATTATATGATAAAGGAATATAGTGATTATTAGGTAATATAAGTTCATCATAGAAATTCTGTCCATTCATTTCTGTAGGGTCTTCAAGAGGGTCCCCATCCCAATCGTACCAATAAGTACTCTCAATATAGTCATATCCATCATATTTGAAAAGCACTCCAAATTGTCCAAAAGTTCGGTTCAACAATGCAGTTGCGACCTCATATAAAGGAATTCGATATATCCTCTATGACCCTGATTTTATGAACACCTTAAACTATGGCAATAATTGGGGTAATTTATTTATTCTAGCGCATGAGGTTGGTCATCATATTAATGGGCATAGCTTAGATTTAGTTCTTTATGCCGCTGATGCGGTTGAGTCCGTTTCACTTGCTCAAAGCAGGCAGCAGGAGTTAGAGGCAAATGAGTTTGCAGGCTTTGTGCTAGCGAGACTAGGAGGTCCTATTTCATCTGCCAATGAGGTGATATCGAAAATATCTAAAGATTCGGATGACAGCTATAATACTCATCCCTCAAGAGATAAAAGGTTAAAAGCTACTGCAAAAGGATATAATAACGCAAGCATTAATAATAACTCCAAACCTAATGAACTTATAATTTTTGAGGGTGTATTAACATCTAAAGAGGCTATTGATATTTATCAAAATGGTGAAAAAAGTGAGTTAGAAGGAAATTTATATGATGCAATTAGTTTTTATTCTAAATCAGCAAAACTAAATTATATATTCTCATTTTTTAAAATGGCGATGGTAAAGCTCAGTTTAGGCGATGAAAACGGAGCGCTAAATGATTTGAATTTATATATAAATAATGGAGGAAAATATCCTTGGGCCTTTAACGAAAGAGCAAGAATATATTACAATAAGGGACTCTATATAGAGGCACTAAATGACTATAAATCTGTTTTATATTATGACCCTAATGGAGAATTTGTAAGCAACCCATATTACTCAATAGGTCATTGCCGAGCATCTTTAGGTGATATGGATGGAGCGTGTAAAGAATGGAAGATAGCATCTGAAAAGGGAAATAAATTTGCTGCGAACGATATACTTAAATATTGCCATTAAACCATAGGCATATCCTCCTCTGTAAGTTCAGCCGCTTCTAATTCTAATTAGGTTTTATTTACAGAATGGACTAAATGTGGGCTAAATCAATAAAAAACAAACCCTAATCACTTGATATTTAGTGGTTAGGGTTTTTAATATGTGGAGAAGATGGGACTCGAACCCACGACCTCTTGACTGCCAGTCAAGCACTCTAGCCAGCTGAGCTACATCCCCATTGAGTGTCTGCGAAAATAATAAAAATTCTCGAGTTACAAGGACAAGCCTTTAGTTTACTGAACTGATATTTATCATTTATCCACGAATTAAAATAGTGGGATCATTTTGTAGTTTAGCAACATGATTCGACCCGCACGAGACAATGATGTTAAGGTGCTCCTGGCGCTCACCAGAGCCTGTGGAGCACATATGATTAACCAAGGTATTTACCAATGGAACGAACACTACCCGAGCCTTGAGGCTTTTGTCTCCGACTTTAACCGTAAAGCATTGTGGGTTTATGAGATTAATGGACATCCTGTAGGCTGTGTTTCATTTTACACCGATATGGACCCTGAGTACAAGAGCACGCCCTGGATTACACCTAACACCAAGCATCTCTATGTCCATCGTCTCGCGGTGCACCCTGATCATCAAAAGAAAAATATCGCGCGTCAATTAATGGACTTTGCCGAAAATCATGCTCGAGAATTGGCCTGTGCCTCTGTCCGCCTTGATACCTTCAGTCAAAACGAACGTAACCTTAAATTCTACGCCTCGCGCGGCTATCAAGAAACTGGTGGAACACTGTACTTTCCCAAACAAAGTGTTCATCCATTTGTCACTTTGGAACTCATTTTGACGTGATTAAATAAGTCGACTCAAGAGATTAACGAACCAAAGAAAAATACCCCGTATAGATTTCGCCATCGGCCGTTTCTGCGCGATACCAATACCCATCTGCCGGCATCTGAATTCCACGATAAGTGCCGTCCCAAGCTTGTTGCTCTGGACTAAAGCGATATAAGGTTTTACCAAAGCGGTCAAAAATGGTCGTGCTGACAATTTGAAGCGGATTAATTAAGGGCGGTTCATAGGCCCAATGGTCATTAATGCCGTCATTATTGGGAGAAAAATAAGGCGGAAAGCCTTTGGGCGGAAAACGCAAACGCACGGAGTGCTCCACCACACCACACCCGCCGAGGTCCTGGATGTAAAAAACAAAGTCTCCGTCAGACAAGCCCGTAAAGACCGGATCCACTTGATAATTTATTGCGTCCAAACTAAATTGATAGTCGCCAAATCCTTCAACCTCAAGTTCAACCGTAAAGCTCAAGCCTTGCTGAGAAATTCTTGTGTTTTCTACGGTAGCAAGCCCTGAAAATCGCACCGAAAATTCCTGAACATAAGTACAAGAAATACTTTCTCCGTCATGGGTAATGGTGTTAAACGCCTCAAGGCGATAATTCCCCTCTTGATATAGATCCAGGCTACTTTCTTGTGAGACCAAAAGCTCATCTGAGCCCTGTGCGCGATACCATCTAAATCCATCGACAGGCTGAGTCACCTCAACCCGAAAAGGGACCTCATTATTGCAAATCCCTATTTGCTCAGGAAAATCAATGTCTGGATAGAGCGACGTTAATTCACCCGTATCTGGATCGTAAAAAGGCCCACATCCCAAAATCGTTGAAAACGACTCTTGGAAACAGCCCAATGCATCCCCCGCCTCATTAAACGGAACAATAGTCACATAATACGTATTGTTCGACTCAAAATTTAAAACGTAAGTGGCGTTGTCGGTAAATACCCCACCATTGAGAACATCAGGGTTGAAGGGAGAACTCCCGATATAAAGACGATAGCCCAAAGCCCCCGGCACAGATTCCCACTGAAGATAAGGCGAAAGCCCCACATTGACCGCGCCATTGGGAGGATAAATCAAACTACTGCAGTCCGGCGGTGCGCCTTGTCCCGCAGTGGTGAAACTCGATCCCAAGCATTGAGCATTTACCCCAACATTATTGTAAGGCACGACTTGAGCATAAATCGTCGTATCGAACGGCAAGTCGGCTGCAGGGTTATAACTAAAGACATTGCCGAGGTCTGCATTATCCAAGAGCTCACCGCCGCCCTGTGTGGTGCCTAAACTCAAGCGATAGCCTGTGGCTTTGGGCGCATAACTCCAAGAGATAGAAGTCCCCACATTAACATTGGTGGCGCCTTGGGCCGGGGACCATAGCTCAGTACACCCTGGAGGGGTCGAAATTATTTCCGTGGTGAAGGCTTGACTCGGGCAAACGATATTATCCTGATTGAAAAAAAACAGAGTCAAGGTGACGTAAACTGTGGTGAGCTCCGGTAAACCCTGAGGTGGAGTAAAACTAGTATCGTTCCCCACTTGTTGCTCGTTGACAATATCGGTGTCTCCCGGACTGGTCCCAATCGAGATAATATAACCCGTAACTCCGACCACCGGCTCCCAGCTAATGCTGGATTCTACTGGCACATTGGTAGCCCCCTCAACCGGACTCAAAAGCGCAGGACACTCCTGGCCCCATGCCTTTGGCATGAGCACACAACAGAATAACCCCAATAAGAGTACTTTAAATTTCATAGCATTGAACTGTCGCGCATCCGCACAAACAAAATCTCGAGTCTAAAGATACATCTTTCAGCAAAGCCCAAAGGTCAAGAGTTGTTTGTCCAAGCAATTCTTCACGTACCTTTGTGCTCAACCATGAAAGACCTTTCGTTCAAACATATCGGATCTCTCGCTATTCCTGCCATTGTATCCGGGATTACCGAACCGATACTTTCGGCTACAGACGCAGCGGTGGTAGGCAATATTCCTGTAAATGCCACAGAGGCATTGGCCGCGGTTGGGGTCGTCGGGGCCTTACTCTCGACCTTAATTTGGGTTTTGGCCCAAACCCGAAGCGCCATTGCCACGATTGTGGCGCAAAATCTCGGCGCTGGTAAAATCAATTCCCTAAACGGTTTTCCCGGACAGGCAATTGTCTTCAATGTGAGCCTAGGAATTATTGTGCTGCTGATCACCTCGGTCTTTGTTCAAGAAATTTTTGGGCTGCTTAACGCCAGTGGGCTCGTTTTAGAATACAGCATGAGCTACTATAATATCCGTGTTTGGGGGTTCCCGTTTACCCTGTTTGTCTTTGCGGTATTTGGCGTGTTTCGTGGGCTTCAAAACACTTTTTATCCAATGATTGTCGCGGGTTCCGGTGCGCTGATCAATATTGTTTTAGATTTTATTTTTGTCTTTGGACTCGGGCCAATTCCAGCCATGGGTATTGAAGGGGCTGCTTGGGCCAGCCTGATCGCCCAAATCTTGATGGCTTTGGCTGTACTGTGGCTTTATGTGCTCAAAACACCGCTTAATCTCAATCTGGGCAAGGCTGTACACTTTGAAATTAGTCGCCTTTTGAGCATGACGGGGCACCTAATCCTGCGTTCTTTAGCCCTTAATGCAGTATTGATTTTGGCCGTGCGCGAAGCCAATGCGATTGGCCCTGAAGCCATGGCTGCACATACAATCGCCATTAACATATGGTTGTTTTCTGCCTTTTTTATCGATGGCTTCGGTGCAGCCGGGAATTTAATCGGCGGTAAATTATTGGGCGCAAAAAGGTATTTCGACCTATGGATACTCACCAAAAAAGTCAATGGGTATAATTTGATCATCGCCGGTTTGCTCATGCTCATCGGAGGGCTCACTTATGTGCCTTTAGGCCGTGTTTTTACCCAAGACCCGGAGGTCTTACCCCAGTTTTACGGGGTCTTTTTTCTTTTAGTTTTAATACAACCGTTTAATGCGCTTGCCTTTACCTTAGATGCTATTTTCAAAGGCCTGGGCGAAATGGCCTTTCTACGCAATTCCCTGTTTATCGCCGCTATTTTTGGTTTTGGTCCTTGGATCGCCGCCACTCATTATTTCAACTGGGGGCTCAAAGGCATTTGGTGGGCCCTTTTGGCCTGGATTATTTGCCGAGCCCTTGTGCTTATGGTAAAATTCCGAAAAGACTATTATCCTTTGGCGCTTGCGCAGAAAAATTAATTGGCCCTACTCTTTGAGAACACCCCTGGGCCGAGTCGTTAGTTCGTAGACCAAAAACCATTATCTTTAGCCCTATGAACGAAATACGCATAACCAAACTTTTTTCCTTTGAAACCGGGCACGCGCTCTACGGTTATGATGGGAAATGTCGCAATGTACACGGCCACAGTTACAAACTTTCAGTAACTGTCGTTGGTCAACCCATTAGCGACCCAAATCATGTAAAATTCGGTATGGTTATCGACTTTTCTGATCTCAAATCTATCGTTCAAGAAGAAATTGTTTCAGTCTTTGACCACGCTACTGTATTTAATAAAAACACCCCTCATGTGGAATTGGCCCATGAGTTAGAACAACGCGGACACAGAGTATTACTGGTAGATTATCAGCCTACTAGTGAAATGATGGTCATTGATTTTGCCCAAAAAATAAGCCCCCGTCTTCCGGAGGGCGTCCGACTCTATTCGTTAAAACTCCAAGAAACCGAAAGCAGTTATGCCGAGTGGCATGCTGACGCATAAAACAAGCCGATTTGCCAGAGCAAACCATACATATCGCGCTGCCCAAAGGCAAGAAAGTTTATTTCTCAAGCGACAATCATCTTGGTGCGCCCACTCCCCAGCAGAGCAAAACGCGCGAACAGCTTTTTGTCGCCTGGCTCAATGACATCCAAAAAGATGCCGCAGCCATTTTCCTCATGGGGGACTTATTTGACTTTTGGTTTGAGTACCGCACAGTAGTCCCCAAAGGATTTGTCCGCGTACTGGGTAAGTTAGCAGAGCTAAGCGATGCCGGGATTCCGATCTATTTTTTTGTAGGCAATCATGACCTTTGGATGAGGGACTATTTTAAAACCGAGCTCGGCATCCCTGTTTTTCATCAGCCACAAACCTTTAGTATCGGGGAGCACCGTTTTTTTATTGGGCACGGCGATGGCAAAGGCCCTGGAGACAAAGGTTATAAGCGCATGAAAAAAGTGTTTACCAGTCCTTTTTTCCAATGGTTGTTTCGATGGATTCACCCAGATATCGGTGTGCGTATCGCCCAGTATTTATCCGTTAAAAACAAACTTATTTCGGGGGACGATGATCGTGCATTTTTAGGCGAAGACGGAGAATGGCTTGCGCAATATGCCAAACGAAAACTCGAAAAAACCCATTACGATTATTTTATCTTCGGACACAGACATTTACCGATGACCATCGATTTGGGCGGTGGATCTACTTACATTAATTTAGGCGATTGGATTACGCATTATACCTACGCGACCTACGACGGACAAGAGACTAAACTCTTATATCCTTAACCATCAGCTGTAAACTTGTCTGTCCCTGCCAGTGATTTTCGTCGATCACATAGGCCACATCACAACGCCCTTTCTTTTTAACCATCTCGGTCATCGCCCCGTATCCGAAGGCAATTCCTGAAATTGTGGGTTGATTGGGCTCATGAACCACAAGACGCAAGTGACTCAGGTCCGCCCCCACTGCCTTGGTGTAGGGCGCCACATGAACCTGCTGAGCGGCAAATACCGGACGCGCATTTTCTGGGCCAAAAGGCGCCATTTGCGACAAAATTCTGAATAGCTTAGGCGTGATTTCGCTCAAAGGCAAGGGCAAGTCTATAGCCACTTGAGGCACTTTTTGTTCTGAAGTCAAGCTGCGCGCTACCTCTTGGTTAAATGCCTGTTTAAAGTTTTCAAATTGACTTGGGTCTAGGGTAAGTCCCGCAGCGTATTTGTGCCCTCCAAATTGCAACATATAGCCACTACAAGCTTCCAAAGCCTGATAAACGTCGAAGCCTTTTACCGAGCGTACGGATGCCGCGAGATGATCCCCGCTTTGGGTAAAAACTACGGTGGGACGATAATAGGTTTCAATAAGGCGAGAGGCTACGATCCCTACCACGCCTTTATGCCAGTTAGGATCATACACCACTGTTGCGGCCGCTTCTTGCTCCCCTTGATTTATGATTTGATCTAAGGCCTGTTGTGTAATCTCTTGATCCAGACTTCTGCGTTCCAGATTATAACGTTCAATGGCCTCAGCCATGGCCTGGGCTTCTTCGGCTGAGCCTGCCAAAAGGAGTTCTACCGCGTGAGCGCCGTGCTTAATTCTGCCCGCAGCGTTGATCCGCGGGGCGGCTACAAAAACTAAATCCCGGATTCGATAAGGCTGGGCTTTTGCGCTCGACAAAAGCGCCGCTAATCCTGGGCGCGGTTCTTCATTGACTTGTTTTAGTCCTAAATACGCAAGTGTTCTGTTTTCCCCTGTTATGGGGACAATATCTGCAGCGATCGCTGTCACCACTAAGTCTAAAAAAGGCGAAAGTTCCTGAGGGTCGTGTCCTTCCCTTTGATGCAGTGCCTGAAGGAGTTTAAACCCCACGCCGCAGCCACAGAGTTCTTTGTAGGGATAAGGGCAGTCGGGTCTTTTTGGGTCGAGTACCGCTGCGGCCTTGGGCCAAGTTTCCCCCGGCAAGTGATGATCACAAATAATAAAATCGATCCCCAGTGTTTTGGCATACGCCACTTGATCATTGGCTTTTATCCCACAGTCTAAGGCGATGATCAGGCCTATACCTAGCTGTTTTGCCGTATCAATCCCTTGTTTTGAAATCCCGTATCCTTCTTGATAACGATCTGGAATATATGGAGTGAGCGGTATACTATAGCGCTTTAAATAAGCCATCATGAGCGAAACCGAAGTGGTTCCGTCTACATCGTAATCCCCAAAAACCATGATCGGATTGCCGCGGGCCACTTCCTCTTGGATTCGGGCGACCGCACGATCCATATCTTTCATTAAAAATGGATCGTGCAGTTGGGTCCAGTCTGGTCTAAAATATTGTTTAGCGGCCTCAAAACTCTCTACCCCACGCTGGACCAAAAGTCGCGCTGCGGCTTGAGGCACCTGTAACGCACGCGCTAAATTCTGGGTAATCTCAGGATCGGGTTCGGGCTTGAATTGCCAGCTCTTTTCGGTCATTGGCTCATTGTATTTTTAGACCCTTTTTCTTTAGTGGATGGTTTGGTACTTCCTGCAAGAATTATGACAAACTCACCGCGCGGGGCCTGCAAGGTAAAATGCTCCAATGCCGAGTGACAGGTCCCACGAATGGTTTCCTCATGCAGTTTGCTTATTTCGCGCGATACGGAGATAAAACGCTCCGGGCCAAAAACAGAGCAAAAGTCGCTCAATGTTTTGAGCAACTTATGTGGAGACTCATAAAAAACCATCGTTCTGGTTTCTTGTGTGAGTTCAGTCAATCTCGTCTGGCGGCCTTTTTTTACCGGCAAAAAACCTTCAAACACAAATCGGTCACAGGGTAAACCACTGGCCACAAGCGCAGGCACAAAGGCCGTTGGACCCGGCAGACATTCTATGTCCACACCATCCTGAAGGGCTGCGCGAACCAAAAGAAATCCCGGATCGCTAATTCCAGGCGTCCCTGCGTCACTGATTACTGCTACCGAAGCGCCTGATTGAAGCTGAGCGACCACCCCTTGGAGCATTTTGTGCTCATTGTGCATGTGGTGGCTCTTCATCGGGGTCAGAATATCATAATGCTTACATAATTTGGCGCTGGTGCGGGTGTCTTCGGCCAGGATTAAATCCACCTGATTCAACACCTCAACGGCGCGAAAAGTCATGTCTTGTAAGTTGCCTATCGGGGTAGGGACTAAATAGAGTTTGCCGGCCATTGATCCCTGTATTAGGCGTTAAACCTTTGTTGAACGAGACGCATTAATCGATCGGCTACGGCCTCTTTTCCCTCCCAATTGTTGTATTCCGGCTTGACCTGATCCCTTAAAAAATCATTTACTTCATCAAGGGTTTCAAAAGTATTGATCTGTGAAAGCACCCTATTAAACCCTTCTACATCACCTAAAAACAGGTGTTGAACAAATGCCGTACGATCGTTAAGCCCCACAGACAAGCGCCCCCATCGATCATTGACCGATTTGGGTTTGGGTAGCGTTGAATTCAGGTCGCCTAAAGTTTCTGCCTTGTGTCCTGCCGTGGATGCCTCTGAATGAATTTCCTCCTCAAAGTGTGTGTCATCCGTTTGGTTGGATTCCGTTTGAATGGTTTCTTCGGCTTCATTCTCAGGAAGCACTGGTTCGAATTCAATCTCCTCCTGATAATGAGAAAGGACCTCTTGGGCCTCTTGACTTCCGTCAGTTATGCTCTCAAATAAATCGTCAACCTGCTGAGTTTCGGGGGGCATCTGGGCGACGATATCTTTTATTTTTTCTGTTGACGGCTCAAAAATAGGGGGCTGATTGTTTTGACTAAAATCGGTTAATTCTTCAACCTCATAAGGGTCAGTGTGCTCATCAAGTTGGGCCAGAGTTTCAGTTTGGTCCACAAAGTCGTTTGGGCCCATGGGATCGTCATAAAGCGCAGATTCATCTAAACTCGTGGGATGGGTGGGGTCTAAAAGCGGGTCGGAGGCCGATTCTCGTGGTAAAGTTAATTCGTGGCGCATCACCACTAAGCCCTCGTAAAGTAAACGCGTGTGCTCCTTTAGATTGTCTATGGCAATCAATAATTCGCCCTGCGCCCCAGGATCGCTCGATTCATCAAGCGCTATTTCTAAATCCAATATGTCGCGTGCGATTTCATGGAGTTTATGTTGGTTTTGTTCGATCATTCTTTTTGGCTAAGCGGGTCGCACTCTATTTTGTTTTGTTAAATTTACGCATCCTAATACGAAACGTCAAAGAAATCCATTTTATTCTAAAGCGCTCAATATGTTTCTTGAACAGGCTCCAAATAACGATGCTTCATACGGTTGGATGGAAGTTATATGCGGGTCTATGTTCTCGGGTAAAACCGAAGAATTGATTAGAAGACTTAAGCGGGCCGAACTGGCCCAACAAAAAGTAGCTGTGTTTAAGCCAGAAATGGATCAGCGCTATGCCCAACACAATGTGGTTTCTCATGACAGCAATGAATTCGAAGCTGTAGCGGTAAAAGAGGCTAAAGAGCTTTTGAACCGAGCCATCGGCTATGACGTAGTCGGCCTGGACGAAGCCCAGTTTTTTGATGATGCTATAGTCGCGGTATGCAATACTTTGGCCAATAATGGGGTGCGCGTAATTATTGCAGGCCTAGACATGGACTATAAAGGAATTCCTTTTGGATCCATGCCCCAATTAATGGCCACCGCAGAATATGTCACTAAAGTCCATGCCATTTGCAGTAGAACGGGGCGTTTGGCTCAATACAGTTATCGCCTCGACTCAAATGAAGATCTTGTGTTGCTCGGTGAAACTCAAGAATATCAGGCCTTGAGCAGAGCAGCTTTTGTCCAGGCCATGCAAGAACGAAAAAATAATCCCGCCAAAAAAGACTCAGGCCCTTCAGATTCAACCGGCGCATAACCCTCTATGGTACAGGAACCCACCTTATTTATTGATTTAAATGCCTTGGCAGATAATTACGGGGTTTTAAAACAAAAACTTAATGCAGACACCAAATTTCTGGCGGTTGTAAAAGCTTCTTCTTATGGACATGCCACTGCTCCTGTGGCTCAAAAATTGGTCGATTTAGGCGTAGATTACTTTGGCGTGGCCTATGCCTCGGAAGGGGCTGAACTAAGGGGCGCTGGCATCAAAGCGCCTATATTGTTGCTGCACCCTATTGCGGCCCATTTTGAACAAATTTTGGAACATAATTTAGAGCCCAGTCTCTACAGTGTTTCACTAATGCGCCAATGGATTGACTTTTTGGAGTCCAAAAACATCAAGGATTATCCTGTGCACCTTAAGTTTAACTCAGGGCTCAATCGATTGGGAGTGGCTTTTGAAGAAATTACAGAAGTAGTAAGCGCCATTCAAGGCACGGATTGTTTGAACATTTGTTCCGTTTTCTCTCATCTCGGCGCAAGTGATGACCCAGATGCAGAAGAATTCACGCGCGATCAAATCAAACGATACGATTCTTTCTACGCAACATTCACGCAAAAAATGCGCGATAATAACCCGCAGTTTAAGCATCCATGGCGACATATATGCAATACTTCCGGAGTCTTAAATTACCCTGAGGCCCAGTATGATATGGTTCGTTGTGGCATTGGTCTTTATGGTTACGGGAATGATCCGAAATACGATCGTTTACTTCGCCCGGTAGCGCAATTAAAAGCGCCCATTTTGCAAATTCATCAAGTAGCGACAGGACAAAGCGTGGGTTATAATCACGGTTTTATTGCTCAACAGCCCACTGTAATCGCCAGTCTACCTCTGGGGCACGCAGATGGATTACATAGAATTTTCGGCAAGGAAAATGGCTGCGTTTGGATTCACGATCAGCCCGCCCATATCTTAGGAAATGTTTGTATGGACATGCTGATGGTCGATGTAACAAACATCTCCTGCAAACCCGGAGACACCGCAGTCATATTTGACCAACAGCACGGAGCCCAAGATTTTGCTGAAGGGGCCGGGACCATTTCATACGAGCTCCTTACAGGACTTTCTAAAAGGATTAAGCGGTCGATTGTGCCGTAATCAATGTATTTGCTCTTGACAAAAACATCGTCTTAAGGCAAATTCCTTGGCAACTTCTGCGCACTCCATTTTTTCTGGAGTAAACTTTAAACATATTTTCTTAGTTTTAAAGACCTAATCAAATCCGGTATGCTCAAAGAATTTAAAGAATTTATCATGACGGGCAATGTAATTGAATTGTCCGTGGCCGTTATTTTAGCTGGTGCCGTGGGTGCCGTGGTCAAAGGTTTTACCGAGTATATTATGATGCCTTTGGCGGGACAATTTACTGGAGGAATGGATTTTTCAAGCTTCAAGCTGATTTTGTCTCCCGCAGTTTATGATGAACATGGCGGACTAATTACCGCTGAAAATGCAATTTTATATGGGACTTGGATCAACAGTATCATTAACTTATTGATTGTTGGGTTTATCCTTTTTTTGGTCATTAAAAGTTATCGAAAACTAGAGCGTAAAAAAGAGGCCGCGCCACCGCCGCCCCCGTCAGGACCAACGGAGGTAGAATTGTTACAAGAAATTAGAGATGCTCTGAAAAAATAGTGTGCCGCTACACTGCTTCTTATTCACCAAACCCCTAGTCGAGCCTAGGGGTATTTTTTTGTTAATTGCCAAAAAACCTCATCGTTTAATATTACTTTTGAGGGCATTAAACCCGCATTATGAGAGTAGCTGTAGTCGGCGTTACTGGTATGGTCGGACAAATTATGTTAGAGGCTTTAGCGTCTCGGTCATTTCCCGTTTCACATTTAATCCCTGTTGCCAGTGAAGCCTCCATCGGCAAAAAAGTTGTTTTTCAGGGGCAGCCCTATAAGATTTTAGGGCTACAAGAAGCGCTTGATGAAAAGCCTGAGCTCGCTCTTTTTTCGGCCGGAGGCGATGTCTCAAGAGACTGGGCCCCTCGATTCGCAGAAATAGGGTGTACCGTCATTGACAATTCATCTTTTTGGCGCATGCATCCTGAAATCAAACTCGTCGTTCCAGAGATAAATGCCGACATTTTAACTGCAGAAGACAAAATAATTGCCAACCCTAACTGCTCCACAATACAGTTGGTTATGGTTATGGCTCCGCTCCACAAAGCATTCGGCATAAACCGTGTTCTGGTTTCAACCTATCAATCGGTTTCTGGAACCGGGCAAAAGGCCGTTCAACAGTTAAATGATGAGATTAACGGGGTCGATGGCCCCAAGGCATACCCTCATCGAATTCACAAAAATGCTTTGCCTCATTGTGATGTGTTTTTAAACAATGGCTACACTAAAGAAGAAATGAAGCTTGCTACCGAGCCGCAAAAAATAATGGGAGAGTCAAGTTTTAAAATCAGCGCAACAGCCGTGCGTATACCTACTGAAGGGGGCCACAGTGAGTCCGTTAACCTGACTTTCGATCGCGATTTTGACCTATCAGAAGTGCGCCATATCCTCGGCAACACCCCAGGGGTAATTTTGGAAGATGAACCTTTAAATAACCTCTATCCAATGCCGATAAATGCTCATGGTAAAGACGAGGTGTTTGTCGGACGATTGCGTCGTGATCTGAGCGCATCAAATAGCTTGAATCTTTGGATTGTCGCAGATAATTTGCGTAAAGGAGCCGCCACCAATGCCGTTCAAATCGCAGAATATTTGTGCGCGAATCATCTAATTTAAGGCAACGTTTTTCAGATTATTTGCAGCGTTTATACAAGCGCTTTTAGCCCAAATTTCTGGGCACGTTTCTGGGTAAGTTTTGTATTAAAGATTTTAGTACATTAGCCTTTCTATGCAAACTTTAGACTACATACAGAGTATGCGTGCAAAAAACATTATTCGATTCCCTCTTTTGACCCTCATTACGCTATTGTCGTTATGGGGTTGTAGTGACGACGACAACGGATATACCCCTCTAAATATTAGCGCCTTAGCAGATCAAGCGGAGGTTTTTCAAAACGCTGTTTTAACCCTTGATATTTTAGAAAACGACACTAATGTTCCCATTGATGGGCAAATTCTACTAGATGCCCCGAGCAAAGGAACCGCGAGTATCACCGCGCACAATAACCTCGGAGAAGCACGTCTAACCTACACGCCAAATCCTGGGGCTTTGGGTGAAGATAGTTTTATTTATAGTGTATGTGATGAAATGGGAAATCAATGCAGCAACGCCCTTATTACCATCAATATTTTACCGGTGACTCCAGTAACTCTGGATTTGTCCTTAGTCCCTTATCCAAAACTTTCCGATTATAACTTTTTTGAAGGGCCAATGGCGCAACAAGAGCCCGCATTTGGGGTTTTGCCCTATGAGCCCATTAGTACCTTATTTACAGATTACGCGCACAAAAAGCGTTTTGTTTGGATGCCTGAAGGCCGCAGTGCTTCTTTCGTGAGTGACGATGTGTTGCTCAACTTCCCAACCGGTGCAGTGCTCATCAAAACCTTCTACTACGATAATGTATTACCCGATTTAACCACACGAATAATTGAAACCCGCTTGCTGATCAAAAAAGAAGATGGTTGGTTATTCGCGGATTATATTTGGGATGCGGAGCAGCAGGAAGCCATGCTTGATGTAGAGGGTTATGGTGCTAACGTGCCGATTGAATGGGTTGAAAACGGTCAAACCAACTTTGTAAACTATCGCATCCCCTCAAACAGCCAGTGCTATACCTGTCACAAGGCCTATCAAGAAGAAACGCCTATAGGGCCCAAGCCACAGAATCTTAATGGTTTGTTTGATTATACTGATGGGGCAAAAAACCAACTTGAAAAATGGGCCGATGTGGGTTACCTTGAAACGGGCTTCCCTTCTCAAATCAATACCGTAGTGGATTGGTCCGACGAAACACAAGATCTGGAGACGCGTGTTCGCTCTTATTTTGATATTAATTGTGCGAGTTGTCATAGCGACAGCGGACATTGCGATTATCGTGCATTACGCATGAATTTTTCCGGTAGTGCGGATTTAGCAAATCTCGGGGTTTGTGTTGACCCAGACACGCCCATACCGGGATTCGAAAACGCCAAAATTATTGAGCCTGGTAATGCACAAGGCTCAGTCTTGTTCTTTAGGCTGCATACCACGGATGAAGAATACCGAATGCCTTTATTAGGCCGAAGTCTTCGTCATGAAGAGTCTTTAGAATTTATTGAACAATGGATCCAAAACTTAACGACCGTTTGTGACTAAGCAAACACTAATTATTACTTTATGAAATCAATCTTTACTCTTGCGACCTTGATAGCCTGTACCGCATCGGCTTTGGGTCAAATTTCTTTTACTCCTGAATTCATTGACACCAGTCGCTCTGATCGCGCTGTGGTAGATATGAATGGTGACTTTTTAGACGATATTGTCTCTGTAGCGACTTCGTCTGTGCAAGTCTTTTATCAGCAAACCGATGGTTCATTTGTCGAAGAAATCTTGTTTACCTCTCCGGCAGATAACTTACCTTCTTGGAGTCTTGCGGCGGCCGATTACGATGGTAACGGTTATACTGATTTGCTCTACGGAGGAGGAAATGGTGTGACCATTATGCGCGCCAATAATTCAGGAAATGGTTTTCAAGAAATTTCTTTTCCGCAATACGTGTTTTCACAACGCTCCAACTTCGTTGACATCAACAATGATGGGCACCTAGACGCTTTTGTGTGTCACGACGTAGAACCTAACGTATACTACATCAATGATGGACAAGGGAATTTGACCTATTTCCAGGGAGGAATTGGAGATTACCCTAGTGGTGGACACTATGGCTCTGTATGGATTGATTATGACAATGATGGTGATATGGACATGTTTAACGCCAAGTGTGGTGGAGAACCCGCGCGTCGTGAAGATGAGTTACACCAAAACGATGGCTTCGGTAACTTTACCGAAATCGCTGCCTCGGCAGGTTTACTTGACCCAATGCAAACTTGGTCCTCTGCTTGGGCGGATTATGACAACGATGGCGATATGGATGTATTTGTGGGAAACAGCACGGATCCTTTTGCACACAAACTTATGACCAATAACGGAGACGGTACTTTTACGAATATTTCTGCAACTTCTGGGGTGCAAGATTTAGCCGCTACGGGTATCGAAAATTGCGCTTATGATTTCAATAATGATGGTTTTGTAGACATCGCTTCTAATGGCCATATTTTCTTGAATAACGGAGATTTAACCTTCACCCTTTATAACAACGTATTGCCAAGCAACAACGGTAGTTTCGGGGACTTGAATAACGATGGTTTTGTCGATTCGTTTACCGGAAGCACCATTTACATGAACAATGCCAATGACAACCATTATTTAACCATAAATACTGTAGGTGTAGAGAGTAATCGCAACGGGATTGGGGCGCGCATTACAGTAGTGTCTGACCTCGGGAGTCAAATCCGTGAGGTACGCAGTGGTGAAGGCTTTAGATTGATGAGTACCCTGAATACGCATTTTGGACTTGGACAAGACACGGAAATTGCAACCATTACAGTTCAATGGCCTTCTGGAATTGTCGACACTCTTGAAAATGTGGCTGTAGACCAAACTATAGTTATCGTAGAAGGGTCTACGATTCTTGGGGTAAGCGATCAAGATCCTTTGTCCCTTGCTTTATCACCAAACCCAGTGCGTGATATGCTTATGATAAGTGGCGCCCAAAGTGTTGAAGGAGCGCAGTACGATGTCTTTGACATGCAAGGTAAGGTCGTGGCGCAAGGCGTTTTGAATAATGGCAGCATCAACGTAGGCGCACTCGCCCAGGGGAATTACGTCTTGAGATTGACTCAGGCTGGAAGTGTTCGTAGTCAAAAATTCATCAAGAAATAATTTGGATAACGCCTTTTTTAGGCCGTCTTGATTCATGCCTTGGCAAAATCAAGTTTTACTTTAAGACCATTAAAACCGCCCGAATGGGCGGTTTTTTTTATCCCCAAGAATACCACAGAAAATGCGTATTTTCGAGTTTCAAAAGTTCACCTTATGAAAAAACTTAGTCTTCTCTCTGTAATTATCATCGCAATGAGCTGTAACCAAACTCAAAAACCTGAATTCAGTCCCCTGAGTTATCCCGAAACGAAAAAGGTCGATACAGTTGATCAGTATTTCGACACTCCAGTAACGGATCCGTATCGTTGGCTTGAGGATGACCGCAGCGAAGAAACGGGTGCTTGGGTCGCTGAGCAAAACAAAGTTACCTTTGGGCATTTAAATGAAATCCCATTTCGAGAGGCGCTTAAATCACGACTCACCCAGCTTTGGAATTACGAAAAAGTAACCGCCCCATTCAAAGAAGGGGACTATACTTATTTTTATAAAAACAATGGGCTACAAAACCAATATGTTCTTTACCGATACAAAACTGGGGGTAGCGCCGAAGATGCCGAAGTCTTTTTGGACCCAAATACCTTTAAAGAAGACGGCACGATTTCTCTTGGTGGGGTAAGTTTTTCAAAAAATGGGGGCTATGCCGCTTACAGCATTTCTGAGGGCGGAAGCGATTGGAGAAAAGTTTTAGTCATGGAGACCGAAAGCAAGACACTGGTAGGAGACACCTTAATGGACGTCAAATTCAGTGGGCTTTCTTGGCGGGGCAACGAAGGCTTTTACTATTCAAGTTATGACAAACCAAAAGGCAGCGAACTCTCTGAAAAAACAGATCGCCATAAGTTGTACTATCACAAATTAGGGACAGCACAATCCCAGGACCAATTAATCTTTGGGGGGGATCCTGAAGAAAAATACCGCTATGTAGGTGGTGGGGTGACCGATGATCAACGCTATTTGGTGGTTAGTGCAAGTAATGCCACTTCAGGAAACAAGCTATATATCATGGATTTTGAGCGCCCAGAACTCGGCTTTATCACCATAGTGGGCCATAGCGATAGCGACACTTCTGTGATTGATACAGATGGGACAACCCTTTATTTGAGTACGAACTTGGATGCGCCGAATAAGCGTGTGGTACGCACTGATTTATCTGCACCCACATCAGAACACTGGAAAGACATTATTCCTGAAAAAGAACACGTTTTGTCCATTAATACTGCAGGGGGCTATCTTTTTGCTGAGTATATGGTTGATGCGATTTCACAGGTCTTTCAGTACGATTACAATGGAAATGAAATTCGACAAATCGAATTGCCTGGGCCGGGAAGTGCCGGCGGTTTTGGGGCCGAAAAAGACGAAACTGAACTCTTTTACTCTTTTACTAATTATACGACTCCAGGCAGTGTTTATAAAATGGACATCGCCTCTGGAGCTTCAGAATTATTTATTACTCCTGCGATAGACTTCAAATCTGAGGACTATACCAGTGAACAAGTCTTTTATACCTCAAAAGACGGGACCCAGGTGCCGATGATCATTACCTACAAAAAAGGAATACAGCGCGACGGTAAAAATCCTACGATTCTTTACGGCTACGGCGGATTTAACATTAGCCTTACGCCTTCTTTTAGTATCGTAAATGCCGTGTGGCTTGAGCAAGGCGGCATCTATGCCGTGCCGAATATTCGCGGTGGCGGAGAATACGGAAAGACTTGGCACAAGGCAGGAACCCAAATGCAGAAGCAAAACGTTTTTGATGACTTTATCGCTGCTGCAGAATACCTGATCGAAAATGATTACACCAGCAGTGATTATCTGGCCGTGCGCGGTGGGTCAAACGGTGGGCTCCTGGTCGGTGCTGTTATGACACAGCGGCCTGATTTGATGCGCGTAGCCTTGCCCGCAGTTGGAGTTTTAGATATGCTGCGTTACCACACCTTTACCGCAGGTGCCGGTTGGGGCTATGATTATGGAACCGCTCAAGACAGTCCGGAGATGTTCAATTATCTTTTGGGTTATTCCCCGGTGCACAATGTAAAAGAAGGGGTTGCTTATCCTGCGACCTTAGTCACTACAGGAGATCATGATGATCGCGTTGTGCCAGCCCATAGTTTTAAATTTGCGGCAGAACTTCAAGCCAAACAAAGCGGGGACGCCCCAGTACTGATTAGGATTGAAACCGACGCGGGCCACGGCGCAGGAACGCCAGTGAGTAAAACCATTGAGCAATACTCAGATATTTTTGGGTTTACCCTATTCCATATGGGGTATCGCGTGCTTCCTGAAACGGTGGGCGACAACCTAAAAACCTAATCTTTTGGCCGAAAAAAAAGTCCTTGAGGTCAATATAAAACACTTCGCTTACCAGGAAGATGTCGTTTTACGTGATGTGAATTTTTCGCTGGATCAAGGGGATCATTTAGCTATTTTGGGAGAAAGTGGCGGCGGAAAGTCTACCCTTTTACATCTCATTTTTGGTCTTTTACCACTACCCAAAGGCCAAATTTTTTGGCTTGGTCAAGAAGTGCCCGGCCCAGAATCTCTTTTAATTCCAGGGGCTCCGTTTATGAAGCTGGTCGATCAAGAATTTACTCTAATGCCTATGACTACGGTGGCCGAAAATATAGCTACTGATCTTCCTAGATTTGATTTAAAGGCAAGCGAACAGCGGGTGGATGAGCTTTTAGAAGTTGTGGGGCTCTCTGCAATGAAGCATACCAAAACCCGTTTGTTAAGCGGAGGACAAAGACAACGTATCGCTCTAGCTAAAGCCTTGGCGACCGAGCCTGAAATTCTGTTATTGGACGAACCTTTTAGCCAAATAGATCTTCCGCGGCGAGCGGACCTGAGACGCCGCCTATTTGGATACTTGAAAGAACAAGGAATCACTTGTCTCACTGCCACACATGACGCTTATGAGGCCTTGGGTTATGCCGATCAAATTGCTGTATTAGGGGAGCACACCTTATTGCGATTTGAAGCGCCGCAATTACTTTTTCAATCCCTGAATAGTCCTTATTTAGCGGGATTCTTCGGTGCTTTTTCAAAAATTCCAAAAGGAGTTTTATCCCCAAAAGAACTTTATTTACTCCCACATCAACTCAAATTGACCCGACTTAAATCACCCTTACATGTTGAAATCAAAAACAATGTGTTCCAGGGCACCCATTATCTCGTCTCGGGCGAGTTCAATGGGCATACGATCTATTTTAATTGCCATAAACCGCTAAATGTCGGGAGGTCCTGCTATTTGGCTTTGTTGAATAATATCGCTTAATTTGAGCTTCTGTAAACGCCCTCTATGCATATTCGGCCTCTATTTATACTGTTACTGGGACTTTTTCAAATAGCACTATGGCCAAGTCACGGCCAAGAACTGCCACCCATTGTTAATTATACGGCAGAAATTTATGGCGCCAACAATCAAAATTGGATGGTGACCCAAGGGCCTGATAATGAAATTTACGCGGCTAACAACGACGGCTTATTGCGTTTTAATGGAAATCGATGGGCGCTCTACCCCACGCCCAACCAGAGTGTGATGCGTTCTGTAAACGCCATTGGCGAACGCATTTACACGGGGTTTTATATGGATTTTGGGTATTGGCTCGCAGACGATAAAGGAGGCATGACCTATGCTTCATTAATGGACCAGCGCGGGATTAAACCCATAGAGGACGAACAATTTTGGCAGATTTTTACCTACGATAAATGGCTCGTTGCTCAGTCCCTTCAACGCCTGATCATGATGGATTTGGCCACAAATAATACGGTAATAGTTGAGGCTGAGCATACACTTTCTAAGGCCTTTGTTGTCAGTGGTCAACTTTATTTTCACGACTTAAATCACGGTTTGTACACGGTTCAAAATGGTCAAAAACAATTGGTGAATGGTTCAGAAATAACAACAACGGGGCGGCTAGTCGGCGCTGCCACCGTGATGGGTCAGACGGTGTTTGCGCATGAAAACAAAGGCCTTTTTGTATTAGAAGATTCGGTCTTTATGCCTTGGTCTGACTCATTAAATGCAGCCCTTAGTGAGTATGAGCTTTATAGCCTAACCGCCACAAAAAATGGCCGATTGGTCCTGGGTACGATTGCAGATGGTTTAATTGCCTTAAATCAATCAAACCAAAATATCGATTTTCATTTTACCAGAAGTAACGGTATTGAAAACAATACTGTATTAAGTCTTTTTGAGGATGCACAGTCTAATATTTGGGCGGGTCTAGACAATGGTATTGCTTGCATAAATGCAGCTTCCAATATTCGGCCTTACGTGGAACAAAACGGTTTACTCGGCACAACATACGCCTCTGCGATCGTTAATGGCCATCTGTATTTGGGAACGAATCAAGGGCTCTTTTTTAGACCCCTGGATGAAAAAGTGCCTTTTGAACGAGTGCCCGGGACCGCCGGTCAAGTATGGAGTTTGGTGCCCCTCGGTGACACCTTATTTTGTGGGCATAATGCAGGAACCTTTATCATCCGCGCAGGTCAAGTCAGTAAAATATCCGACATCCAAGGTGCTTGGGACTTTAAACCCCTTAATGGACGCGATGATTTAGTCCTTCAAGGCAATTATGACGGGCTTTATTTACTGAGTAAAAATACTTCCGGGCTATGGCGTTTATCGCATAAGATTGAGGGCTTCGATTACTCAGCAAAACACTTTGAAATCACGCCAACTAACGAAATCGTGGTAAGTCATGAATATAAAGGCGTATTCCTATTAAGACCTGACTCGAACTTTAAAAACATTTTGGACTATTCATTGATTCCTGAACTGGAAAAAGGTATTCACTCCGATCTAGAGGCTTATCAAGGCGCACTTTATTACGCCTCTGAACACGGCGTATTTCGAAAAACCGCTCAATCCAAAGAGTTTATAAAGGACCAAGAACTCAGTGCACTTTTTGAAGATCATCATTATACCACGGGCCGCATGATTGCCGATAATTATGGGCGGCTTTGGTTTTTTACTGATCAAAATCTTGTGGGCGTTTCCACCGATCCAATCGATGGCTCCTATCAATTTAATTATTTGAGTTTGCCCAAGGATTTAAGACAGGATCTGCCTGGTCATGAGAACTTATCTTTTACCGCAGCCAATGAAATGATTTATGGGAACGCTCAGGGGTATCTAAGGGTCCAAGGGCAATCGCCAAGTACTCCGAACCTCAGTACACAGTTTGACAGGCTCACGGCAACCGACTCAGAAGGGGCATCGATCAACTTGCCGTGGTTGAATCCTACTGAACTCGATTATCGTTTCAACAATCTAAGTTTTAATTTTCATTTTCCTGATTACGGCAAATACAACAACATATTGTATTCCTATCGCATTTTACCTTTCTACAATCAATGGAGCGCGTGGTCTGAGCAAAGCTATTTTGAAATTACCAATTTACCTCCAGATCAATACTCGTTTGAAGTGCGTACCATGTACAATGGGATAATCCTGGAAAACCCGCTTACCTATAATTTTAAAGTCACCCCTCCCTGGTATCGTTCAACGCTTGCCATGATGCTCTATATAATCCTCGGGACGCTTATTCTCATAGGGCTTAACTTGAGCTATCGCGGGTATTACAAGCGCCAAAGAGACCGCATGTTAAAAGCCAAAACAGCCGATCTGGAACTTCGTGATTTGGCTGCTCAAAAAGAGATTATGGCCCTTAAGAACCAGCAACTTCAGCAAGATATTGAAGCGCGCAATAGAGAACTGGCCATCTCTACCATGAGTATGATCAATAAAAACACTACCCTGAACAAATTGAAATCGGAGTTAGTTAAATCAAAAGAGGAATCCGAAAATATTGCTCCTGCCCTCTCCATTATAGATCAGGCCCTTAAGAACGATCAAGACTGGGAATTCTTTGAACAAGCGTTCAACCATGCCGATAAGAAGTTCTTTAAACGAATCAAAGAAAAACATCCAAGTCTTACACCAAACGACTTGAGACTTTGTGTGTATTTGCGATTAAATTTATCTTCAAAAGAAATTGCCCCGCTACTCAACATCTCTGCGCGCAGTGTTGAAATCAAACGCTACAGATTACGTAAAAAACTTGATTTAGAGCGAGATGTGAATTTAAGCGAATACGTCATCAATTTGTAACATCCTTTACATTGTTTATTCCTAACACAACATTACCACAACATTTTTTGTAATTTAGCACTTGCTTAAGTGGATTTTTGAGAATAACGACCAAAGTCTATTTAGGTTAATGCTATGAAAATCAAATAATTGGCTATAAATTGCTGGTTTGAATGCCCCTTGCTAGTGCGCTGTATCATTTTTGTATAGTTTCCAAAGGCGGTGCAACAAGTCAAACTTTGCTAATTTGTGCTCAAACTAACAGACCATGAAGCAATTTTTTGTATTTGCTCTATCCTTTCTTTGGAGCATTTCAGCGCAAGCGCAGGAAATCACAATTTCTGGACAAGTTACCGAAAACAACAATGAACCTCTTATTGGCGCCTCAGTTGTGGAGGTCGGCACCAACAATGGAGTCACAACGGACTTTGATGGTAACTTTTCAATCAGCGTAAGTAGCGAAGATTCTCAATTGTCCATTACCTATCTCGGGTTTTTGGGCCGAACGGTGACCGTAGGGACTCAAAGAGATTTTTCTATCTCTTTGGCCGAAGACGCTGCCTCACTTGAAGAAGTCATTGTTATTGGGTATGGAACCCAGCGTAAAAAGGAAATCACTGGTGCTGTTTCCATTATTTCCAGTGAGACTATCGAAGAGTTAAAGCCCGTAAGGATTGAACAGGCCCTTCAAGGTCAGGTCGCAGGGGTTCAAATTACGACTCAATCAGGGTCGCCTGGGAGCCGCTCCGATATTCGAATTCGTGGTATTTCCACTAACGGAGACAATCAACCCCTCATCTTAGTAGATGGGAACGTCATCGAAGACCTAAGCGTAGTAAACCCCGCAGATATTGAAAGCATCAATGTTCTCAAGGATGCCACCGCAGGGATTTATGGGGTGCGCGCTGCCAATGGGGTTATATTAATCACCACAAAAACCGGGCGCAAAGCCACACCCTTAAGCATCGAATATGATGGTTACGTAGGATTCCAAGAAACTACGAGAAAATTGCCTGCCCTGAATGCCACTGAATATGGTTTGTTAATCAATGAAGCTTTTGTGGCCAATGGTTCTCCTATTGTATACCCTAGTGTTGCTGCGCTTGGAACAGGGACAGATTGGCAAGAAGAAGTATTCTCTAAAGCCCCTGTATTCAACCAAAGCATCTCTCTTAACGGTGGGTCAAAAAAATCGACCTATTCAGGGGGCGCCTCTGTACTGAGTCAAGATGGAATCGTAGGGGGAGATAAAGCAAATTTTACCCGCTATAATGGTCGCTTAAATTTTAGTACAGAACAATTTGAAAAACTTACGTTTCGCGGTTCTCTCTTGTATACCGGAATTCAAAGAAAAACCCTTCAAGAAAATGGAATAGGTTCAGTGCTTTACAACGCTCTTAACATGAATCCTGTGCTTCCTGTTCAGGGAAACAATTTTGGCTATTCAAGAGCGGAAAACCTCCCAATCGAGGTCATCAACCCTTTGGCCCAGATCGAAGCGACTTTCAACAACTCCCAAGTTCATAAGATCAGCGGTGTCGCTGGTTTGGAATATAAAGTCGTGCCGAATTTGACCTTCAAGACAAATTATCAGTGGAACTATGCTGAGGTAGACAATCGTTATTACTTGCCGATCGCGGATTTTGGAGTAGAAGGAATTGCCGACAAGGTCTTTGACCGTCTCGATGTAAGCACCCTTGTAGAGGAAGAACAATTCTTTAGAGATTATACTTTTGATGCCTTTTTGACTTACGAAAACACCTTTGAAGATGCGCACAACCTAACAGCGCTTTTAGGAACTTCTGTGTTTAGAACAACAGGAGATTTTTACGGGTTTACCGGACAGGGATTGCCAGACAAGCCATTTGAAGACCTGTCAATTGACGATGCTGAAACGGTTTTTGATAATTATGTCAATGTCAGTAACCGCATATTTGATTCTCGATTACTGTCCTACTTTACTCGGGTACAGTATGATTATAAAGGAAAATATTTGTTCTCAGCCTTATTGCGCCGAGATGGTTCCACTAATTTTGGACCCAATAATAAATTCGGATTCTTCCCGTCGCTCTCATTGGGATGGGTCGCCTCTGACGAAAGTTTTCTACAAGACTCCAAGATTTTTGATTTCTTAAAACTCAGAGGGTCTTACGGGATCATCGGAAACGACCGGATTGGTGCCTTTCGTTTTGAGTCTCTGCTCAGTGGAGAGGGAACTTATGTGTTTGACAACACCTTATTTTTTGGAACCGCTATTGGCGCCATTTCCAATCCTGATATAAAATGGGAGGAACAGGTAACTTTAGATGTCGGGGTGGATTCAAGGTTTCTAGGCGGCAAGCTGAGCTTTGAAATGGACTACTTCAATCGCGAAACGCGCGATTTATTATTGGTTGTACAAACTTCAGGAACTACAGGATCAACCGCACCCGGTTCAGGAAACCCTGTGGCCAATGCAGGTTCTGTGCGTAACAGGGGATTTGAGCTTTCTTTGGGCTACAAAGAAAATATCGGCAGCGACATGTCTTTTGGTATAAATTACAACCTCACAACTTTGGACAACGAAGTACTCTCTGTGAATAACGGTGTGGGTTATGAAGTTGGTGGCGGCTTTGGTATTGGTCAAGACCCGCCAGCTAGAATGGAGGAAGGCTTCCCGATCGGTTATTTTTACGGATATCAGACCCAGGGCATTTTCCAAACACAAGAAGAAGCAGACAACGCCCCGAGTCAAATTGCTTTAGGTGCTCTAGCACGTGCCGGAGATATTCGATTTGCTGACCTTAATGGTGACGGGGTAATCAACACCCAAGATAAAACCTATATTGGTGATCCTATCCCGGATGTAACCATGGGGCTTAACTTGTCCTTTGAGTATAAGAACTTTGACTTCCAGTCCTATTTCTTTGCCTCTTTAGGCAACGAAATCGTGCGTAACTATGAGCGAAACGATCGTTTTACCAATAGAACTTCATACTATCTAAATCGTTGGACAGGACCAGGTAGCAGCAATGAATTCCCAAGGGTGACGACCGCCGCGACCTCGAATCTCGTCTTTTCAGACTTTTATGTGGAAGACGGTTCATTCTTGCGCGCTCAAAACATGCAGCTTGGGTTTAGTTTAGGAGATGACCTTTTAGAAAAGTTTAAACTTTCTAAGCTCCGTGTCTACTTCTCTGCGAGCAATGTATTTACCTTAACAAAATACCGTGGGTATGACCCGACCTCATCAAATGGATCGCCAATAGGCAGTGGATTTGACCCAGGATTCTACCCGACGCCAAGAACCTATTTACTTGGCGCTAATATCAAACTCTAAATCGCTAAGAACTATGAAGACTACACGACCATTCAACCGTTCACGCGTTCTACTCATTACCGCTATTGTTGGGCTTTTTGTCGCAGCATGTAGCGACGACTTTGTCTATGTAAATTCTGAAAATCAGAACAGCGAAACTTATTTCAATACCGAAGAGGACTATCAAAATGCTTTAATTGGAGCCTATGATATGTTGCAATCTTCTTATTTAAATGTCATGCTGGGTGAAATTGCCTCTGCTAATACTCTTGCTGGTGGAGAAAGTGCGACAGACGTAATTGGGATTCAACAAATCGACGATATGATCCACACCCCGACTAACGAACAATTGCGCAGCATTTGGAGTTGGATGTACGCCGGGGTCAATCGTGCGAATTACATCCTAGAATTTCAAGATAAAATTGACTTTGATGGCAAAGCCAATGTCATCGGCCAGGCCAAATTCTTGCGTGCCTATTACTATTTCGAACTTGTGAAATGGTTCGGTGATGTGCCACTCGTTGTGGATAAGCGCATCACTTTTGGGGTTCAATTCGAAATCGACCGAACTCCGAAAGCCCAGGTTTATGCACAAATCGAAGAAGATCTTCAATATGCCGCAAATAATCTTCCTGCCGTTCAAGACCAAGCTGGTCGCGTGACCAAAGGGGCTGCTCAAGCCCTTTTGGGCAAGGCCTACCTCTATCAAGAGAAATGGTCGGACGCTGCAACTGCACTGGACGCAGTGATTAACTCAGGGCCATATGATCTGATGGCCGATTTTGGACTGATTTTTGAAAACGAAAATGAAAACAACATTGAGTCTGTTTTTGAGGTTCAGTACACCGATTTAGAGGGTGCTGGCTTTGGATGCCTGCAGTGTAGCGAAGGTAATGTTGCTGTAGGTTTTAATGGGCCTCGCCAGTACAACGGTCCTTTGTTTGAATCTGGCTTTAGTTTTAATGTCCCGACTCAAGAAACTTATGATCTATACGATGAAAATGATGTGCGCCGTGATTTTGGTATTCTGAATATCGAACAGTGGGCTGCAGATAATTCAGGATATAATGGTGGTGCTGGTGTGAGTTATACTGAAGGTTATGAGCATACCGGCTTTTTTAACCGCAAGTACATTCCTCGTCAAGGGGATGCCAATATCGGGGATCAAAACTTGACCAACCCGAATAACTACCGTTCTATTCGTTTTGCGGATGTTTTACTCATGGCCGCAGAAGCCCATCACGAAAACGGCAATGATGCCTCAGCACAATCCTATGTTAATCGTGTTCGTGCGCGCGCAGGCTTGCCCGCAATCACGACAACAGGAGGTGATTTAGGTGACGCGATATACTTAGAACGACGTTTGGAACTCGTAGGCGAAGGTCATCAGTTTTTTGATGCCGTGCGAAAAGGAAAAGCCGCTCAAGAAATTAATGGCTTCCAAAACGGAAAACACGAAGTCTTCCCGATCCCGGAAATTGAAATACAACTTACTGGAAACCGCTGGGCACAAAACCCTGGATATTAATACACAACGACCATGAAACGTACATTCAATAGCATATATGCCTTCAGTTTCGCGATTATCAGCCTTTTTTTGGCGGCGAGCTGTAGTTCAGATGACCCCAATTTCGATTATTTGAATTCGGCACAAGTTCCTTCGAATTTAGGTTTGATTGTGACCCCGACAACCGATAACTCAGGAAATGTAATTTTCACACCAAGTGCTTTGAGCGCTTCGAAATTTAATTTGGATTTCGGTGATGGAAGCGAGCCTGTTTCTGTCGTTCCGGGGACTAACGCCGTGCACGCCTATCAAGAAGGGTCTTATACTGCCCTTCTTACCGCGGAAAACATCAATGGCGAAATCTCTCAGCCTTTGGAACAAGCGGTAGTCGTCTCTTTTTTAGCGCCAGAAAATCTTGAGATTACTGTGCTGCCTGTTGCGGGAGATAACTTCTCAATCAGCGTTTCAGCTACAGCCACTTTAGCGGCCGGTTTTGAAGTCTATTTTGGTGATCAAGTCGACGAAACACCCACTCCAATGATGATCGGTGAATCGCTCACGCATACTTACGCCGAAACAGGGACTTATGAGCTCACTGTTGTGGCCCTAAGTGGCGGCAGTCAAACTTTAGAGGGGACCATCGCCGTTGAAATCGACAACCCTGTTTTACTTCCACTTGATTTTGAGGACGAAACGCTAGAATACGCCTTTTTTGATTTCGCCGGGGCAATCAACACGAGAATTGCAAACCCAGATCCTTCTGGGATCAACACCAGTGATCACGTCGTTGAGTTCTTCAAAGAGACTGGAGCTCTTGTTTATGCTGGAACTGCAATCCCACTTGGAGAAAATATTGATTTCTCTTTAGGCAGTACAATTTCAATGGATGTTTGGTCACCCATTGCCGGGACTACAGTTAAACTAAAAATCGAAAACGCGGCCAACCCAAATATCGCGATGGAAGTAGACGCCTTCCCTTCTGTGGCCAATGAATGGGAAACACTTTATTTTGATTTCTCAGGATTTGATTTGAGTCAAGAATATGCGAAAATCGTGGTCTTCTTTGACTTCGGTAATGGTGGGAATGACGACACCTTCTACTACGATAACATCGCACAAGGAAACCTTCCTGGTGCTGTAGTAGAACTTCCTTTGGATTTTGAAAATACGGCAGTGCCTTATGAAGTTTTCGGTTTTGAAGGCGCAAACTCAAATATTGATGTCAATCCCGATCCAACCGGAATTAATACCAGCAGTCGTGTAGTGCGCACTGTGAAAGGTGTGGACGCCGTGTTCTACGCAGGCACCGCAGTTCCTTTGCAAGTGCCGATCGTATTTAGCAGCACTGAAAAAATTAAAATGAAAGTGTGGTCCCCAAAAGCGGACATTCCAGTGCGTTTAAAACTTGAAAACACAAATGGTGATTTTGTCGAGTTAGACGCCAATACCACTACATCCAACACCTGGGAAGAACTCACATGGGATTTTGCTGGCCAAAATACCGCGCCGGAATTTACTACCGTGGTGGTCTTTTTTGAATTTATTGTTGACCTGCCTGGTGATGGTTCAACCTATTATTTTGATGATATTGATTATGCAAACTAAAACGCATCTGATGAACTATAAGAAATTAATTTTTGCCCTATTGGCTCTGCCCCTTATGTTGGTCTCGTGTCAGGACGACGATACGCCCTTTGGCGATGTGGTTGCACCGACCAATCTTGAAGCAACGATAGACGTCGCGGATGATTTGTCCGGAAATGTTTCTGTAACACCAACCGCAGAATACGCGTTGACCTTTCATGTATACTTCAAACCGGATTTAGATCCTGTGGTCATCGGGCCAGGGGAATCCGCTAATTTCCGTTACACGGACACTGGAATCTATACCCAAGATATTGTGATCATTGCCTATGGGCGAGGTGGTGCAGCCAGTTCAATCTCGCGCAGCATCGACCTTGATGTCATCTTGATGATTGACCCTGTAATTCTTGAAAACTTAGCAGGCGCCCCAAATCAAGGCAAGCGCTGGGTTTGGGATTCAGGAACTACTGGACATTTCGGTGTGGGAGACCCAGCGGTGGATTTTGCTAATTACTTTATCGCTACGCCAAACCAGCTTAATCCATGTATGTACGACGATGTTTTAATCTTTAGCTATGACGGTATGGGAGACTACCGCTTCCAATTAGAGCCTGGGGATGCATCATTTATCAACTGGGCCGAGATCAAGCGATTTTTTCCCAATGATAACCCCGGTCAGTATAATGATGAGTGTCGTGATTTGACCCCATTTTTGTCGTTTGACACTTCTTTTGTTGTGCTCGATGACGCCAATACTGGGGCTTCAACTTTAACTGTTCAGAATAGTTTTCTTTCTTATTGGTCTGGAGCG